>JGI994J12354_10000137_pt1 | contig 67144 bp, 61 predicted proteins | sample IntmicLarv3ML3BL_FD_12354 | JGI IMG/M metagenome (IMG submission 12354) | reverse complement strand
GCTTTATCATATGATTAACAATGTTCGGATTCCCCCCCGTAAACATTGCCCAATCGGAATTATATGATTACTATGCCAAGTTGTGAGAGTGTCCGTTCTCTTGGGTGCAGAGTTTCATATTAAAAAATTGTTTGACAAGTAAAATGAGATATGGTATATTTTCCGTAATCAATGGCATTGACCGAAAACAGGTAGTTTGTGTGAATTTTACAGAGAGTTGCCGGGCGCTGTAAGGCAATATTTAAGCACAAGTGAGTACATTTCGAGAGCTGCAGGCTGAATCAAGTAGGCTGAGCCGGGATTGCCCGTTATAGCAACAGAGTATAAGGTAATGAGTTACTTGTATTTAAGAGGGTTCTTTCTGACAAACAGAGGAACTAAACAGAGGTGGTACCGCGGGAATTTATCCGCCCTCTATGATTTATCATAGAGGGTGTTTTTTTACGCAAAAACGGGCATTAAATGCGACTTGTTCGCTTTAATAATATACATACACTAAAATTGTAACAATATTTTGAATTGGAGGGATCAAATTGGTAATTACCGAGATTTTAGAGAGAAATGTAAAACTGTACGGAGATGATGTTGCCCTTGTGGAAATCAATCCCGAACAGAACGAAGCACTGCATACGTGGAAAGAGTACGGACTGAGCGAACCTCAGGGGAACCGTTCCTACAGATGTGAAATCACATGGCACGTATTCAATGAAAAAGCAAATCGTTTTGCTAATTTGCTGCTTGAAAGCGGCGTAAAGAAAGGCGATAAAGTAGGTATCTTAATGATGAACTGTCTTGAGTGGTTACCAATTTATTTCGGTATTCTCAAAACAGGTGCTCTTGCTGTTCCTATGAATTTCCGCTATGAATCAGACGAAATTAAATATTGTGCTGATTTGGCAGATGTAGACATTTTGATTTTCGGACCTGAATTTATAGGAAGAATTGAGAAGATTGCGGATGACCTTAAATGCAGGCTTGTGTATTACGGAGCAGGTATCACACCATCATTTGCATACAATTACAATGAGCTTACAGCAAACTGTTCAAGCAAATCCCCTGACATACAGCTAACCATTGAAGATGATGCGGCAATATATTTTTCATCTGGAACAACAGGTTTTCCAAAAGCGATTCTACACAATCATTCAAGTTTGATGCATGCTGTATACACAGAGCAAAATCATCACGAGCAAACCAAAGAGGATGTATTTCTCTGTATACCTCCGCTATATCATACAGGTGCAAAAATGCACTGGTTCGGAAGTTTTTTGGTAGGAGGAAAATCTGTACTGTTAAAGGGTACAAAACCGCAATATGTGTTGGATGCAGTTTCTAATGAAAAATGCTCCATAGTATGGTTGCTTGTGCCTTGGGCGCAAGATATTTTATCAGCGCTCGATTGCGGAGACCTGAAAATTGAAGATTATGATTTAAAACAGTGGAGGCTTATGCATATAGGTGCTCAGCCTGTGCCGCAAAGTCTTATAAAACGCTGGTTGCAATACTTCCCGCATCATCAATATGATACAAACTATGGTCTCAGTGAATCAATTGGACCAGGCTGTGTACATCTTGGTATGGAAAATATACATAAGGTAGGTGCCATAGGTATAGCAGGATATGGCTGGGAGATAAAGGTGGTTGATGAAAATGGAAATGTTGTAAAACAAGGTGATGTCGGAGAACTTTGCGTAAAAGGCGACGGATTAATGACTTGTTATTATAAAAATCCAGATGAAACTGCTCGTATTTTGAAAAATGGGTGGCTTTCCACAGGTGATATGGCTATGCAGGATGAGGATGGCTTTGTATTCCTCGTTGACCGTAAAAAAGATGTCATCATTACTGGTGGTGAAAATATATATCCTGTTCAAATTGAAAACTTTCTAAATGCACATCCAGCAATTAAGGATGTGGCGGTAATAGGCTTGCCGGATACACGTCTTGGAGAGATTACCTGTGCAATCATTCAGGTTGACAAGGCGCATGCGTTGACAGAAGAAGAGGTAAAGGATTTCTGTAAGGAATTACCAAGATACAAGCGTCCACACACCATTATTTTTGCAGATGTGCCGCGTAACCCTACAGGAAAAATTGAAAAACCAAAGCTTCGTAAGATTTACGGAAGTGACAACCTTGTGGCTCAGCAGAATCAAGGTTAGTTTAAATCAATTAATTATGAATAGAATATAGGAGGATGGAATCATGAATAAGAATTCCAGCAGATGGATAAGGCTTGCAATATCGGTATTTGCACTGCTTATGGCAGGTATTATATATGCGTGGTCATTTTTGAAGGCACCACTTGGAGAAATTTACGGATGGGACCCGAAAAGTGCCCAACTTCAGCTCAACTACACACTTACTCTTTGCTTTTTCTGCATAGGAGGATTGATATCGGGATATGCTTCGAAGAAGTTATCTCCAAAGATTCGTATGATTATCGGAGCAATCTGTGTTGCGGCAGGCTTTGGTATTGTTTCAACATTGGATGGCAGCAGTGCGTTTATGCTCTACCTTGGATATGGCGTAATGGCAGGACTTGGAATAGGAATGGTTTATAATGTAATTATTTCTGTGACAAATGCGTGGTTTCCTGATAAAAAGGGTATTGCGTCAGGAAGTATGATGCTTGGATTTGGTTTTTCAGCTATGGTACTGGGAAATTTGGCAACAACACTCTTTAGTTCCATTGGATGGCGCGGAACATTTCTTGCATATGGGTTAGGAATAGGTGCTTGTCTTGCATTAATAGGATTTGTAGTTCGTCCCCCAAAAGAGGGAGAGGTTCCTGCACAGGCATTGAGTGCGGCAGGTGACAGTGTTGATTATGATACTAAGTCAATGCTGAAAAGACCGTCTTTTTGGTTGCTCTTTGCATTTTGTACAATATTGGGAGCAGTAGGCTCAGTGGCAATTTCACAGGCAAAGGATTTTATGATTTTTATTGATAAAGATGCTGTTGCAATGATTACCCTGGGAGCAAGTATGATTTCCGTTATGAATGGAGCAGGACGTCTGATTGCAGGAACTATGTTTGATAAGATTGGGATGCGTAAAACACAGCATTTTAACAGTGTTATACTAATAGCTGCACCGGCTGTAATGCTGGCGGCGTTGCTTACAAATTCAACAGTAATAGGATTTATAGGATTATGTCTGTGTGGATTTGCATTTAGTTTTTCACCTACAGTTACAGCGACTTTCACTTTGGCATATTATGGAAGAAAAAATTTCCCTATGAATTTCCCTGTGCTGACACTTACACTTATTCCGGCATCTTTTGCGGCAACAATAGCAGGGTCACTGAGTTTCACAACTGCATATACAGCGCTTATAGCAGTTGCGGTTGTTGGAGCAGTTGTCAATTTCTTCATAAAAAAAGCGTAGTTTTTGAAAAATATATTTTGATGTATTGTGTAAATCCGGAAGGTGTGAAAACCTTCCGGATTTTGTGTTAAAATGAAATTGATACAAAAAAATTAAATTGGAGATACAAATGAAACTTGACCGTTTAATCGGCATTTTGACCGTTTTGTTACAAAAAGATAAAGTTACGGCATCTGAACTGGCGGATAGATTTAATGTATCCCACCGTACAATTTTGAGAGATATTGATACACTCTGTCTCGCAGGAATACCTGTTGTTACCTCACGCGGAGGCAGTGGCGGGATTTTCATTATGGAGGGGTACAAAATTGATAAAAATGTGCTTAATGCGGAGGAAATGCAAACTCTTGCAGCAGGACTTAAAGGTATTGAATCGGTGTCAAAACAATCAGTATTTGGAAGTCTGATGGACAAACTTGCTCCGTCAAATTCCATGATATCGCTGAAGGACAGCATTATTATAGACCTTTCTTCGCATTATAAGGACAGTATTTCCGAAAAAATCCAATTGTTTAAAGAGGCAATTTCTAATCAAAGAACAGTAGAATTTGATTACTATTATTCCAAAGGTGAAACACAGCGTGAAATTGAGCCATATTTTGTGGAGTTTAGGTGGAATTCATGGTATATATTCGGCAAGTGCAGATTGAGAGAAGATTTTCGTCGATTTAAACTCAACCGTTTGTGGAATTGTAAGATTACAGAAAAATCTTTTGAAATGTGCATTGTTCCTATTGAAAAATCCAATGCAGAAGATGCGTTTTCCGAAGAGCATCATATAAAGATTCTCTTTGATAAAAGTGTGCGTTTCAGATTGATTGAATCATATGGATTGAATTGCTATGAGGAAAGAGAAGATGGTTTGCTGTTATCACTGGATTATACAAATAAAGATTATATGCTTAATTGGGTGCTTGGGTTTGGGGATAGAGCAAAAGTATTGGAACCAAAAGAAATTCAGGAGGAAATCATTTCTATTGTGAAAAATATTGTCAGTTTATATGATTGAATATGACATACTGTTGTCTCGTTTAGTGTGCTATCATATTATCAAAAATTGATTGGAGGATTTGAAGGTGGTTGATAAAAACAAAATTATTGAACTTCAAATGGAACGTCAGTGTATTACCAGTAAGGCTGACATGGAGGAATATACAGAATTGTATCGTGATATGCAACCTGGGCAAAATGTCTATTGGAATGGATTTGGAGATCCTCCGTCATTAACATATCGTGCGGACTTTAATGATATTGAATTCAATCGTGAACGGCAGAGAAAACGTGAACTTATTAAAGGCAGGTTTTCAGGCGGTAATCTTGGGTGGATTGTACCTGAGGATTTGGAGTTGCTTGCCTGCATGTTCCGTAAACCATTGGATAAGCTGACAGAAAGACAGAGTATATTATGGGAATTAATTGAAAAGGAAGGACCTATGACTATTCAGCAGATGAAGGAGAATACAGGAATGCTTGTCAAAGAGATAACACCTGTACTTCATAGACTGCAGGAAGCATTTTTGATTTACGAAGATCAATATGATGGTGAATGGGACCGTGGTTGGTATAGATTTCCAGAAATGTTTCCGGATATTGATTTACTTAAATATTCAAAGACAGAGGCACTTAAAATATTGATTAAGCGTTTTGTCTATCGTAATGTGATGTTTGACGCACAAATGGTAAAATCATTTTTCAAGGTATCTGCAAAGGAAATCAAAAAGGCTCTTACTGAATTGGTGACAGAAGAGGTTTTAAAGGAGTCAAATGGAGAATATTTATTAAAATCTGACCTTGAATTTGTGTATAGCAAAAATGCTTGTCAGGTCAAAATCCCTGTACTAGCCATGCATCGCAACGATTTTCTTGTGAAATCATATGAACATGTTTTGAAGGGAAAATATACTCATTCGTATCCGGACAGTTTGTATTATTTGTTGATTGATGGTGAATTTCATGGTGTTGTGGCAGGAAAATTTCGATATACGCCAGAGGTTGAAGATGTGATTCTTGATATATCTCAGGAACAGGCAGAGCTTAGAAAAGATGAGATATTGCGGGCAATTCATGTGATGTGCGGCGAGGAAAATTCAATAAAACGATATCAAGGAGAAGAGATATAATGGATGTAAATATTTTTGAAAGAGCAAATCAAATTATAAGAAGCTGTGATACAGCATATATTGGGGTTATAGATGAAAAAGAGTTTCCAAGTGTTTCGACAATTTCTGTGATTGATTCGAAAAATATATTTGAGGTGTATTTTGCAACGGGAATGAATGGAAATAAGGCAAGGCGTTTAATGAAGAATGCAAGGGCAAGTGTGTGTTGTCAGTGTGGGAATGACAATGTTACGCTTGTTGGGGAGTGTGAGGTTTTGACTGAACAGAATGAGAAGAGTTTACATTGGAAGGAATGGTTTATAAATCATTTCCCTCTTGGGGAAACAGACCCCAATTATTGTGTTGTGAAATTTACTACAAAACGTGTGTCATTATGGATTGACAGAGAAAGTGCTGAGTTTGAAATAGACGAAATTCTTAAAGTTCAGTCACGTTGCGGATTATTGTGTGATTTTTGTAAATATAAAGAATCTCATGGTTGCGGAGGATGTATTGAAACCAATGGACATCCGTTTTATGGCGAATGTCCGATTGCGGAATGCTGTCAGAAGCAGGGGTATACACATTGTGGAGACTGTGACCGTATTCCTGATAAAAATTGTAAATCCTGTGAAGGTTTGTATGCTTATTCATATGAGGACCCTGAACATGGGGATAATCCACCTGGAGCAAGGATTGAGATGTGTAAGGCATGGAATCGATAATTGTTGACGTATCTCATACAAATAGAATATAATTACTAAAACAACCGCTCTTTTGACTGTGTATGTGTTGTTTTAGTAAAAGGAGAGATATGCTGCCAATTAATGAAATAAAAAATATATTTGAAAAACATGGCAATGTAATGCGGACAGCTGAACTTCATGCTTGTAAGCTTTATTATAATGATATTCAAAATTTGGTGAATGATGGTGTTATTGAAAAAATCAAGCAAGGTTATTATTATTTTATTGAGTCAGCGAATGAAATTGATATTATTAAGCGTCTTTATCCTGATGCGATTCTTTGTATGTATACAGCGCTTTTTTACTATGGATATAGTGACCGCAATCCAGCTGAATGGAATTTGGCAGTTGATAAGAATATTTCAAGGTATAGAATGAAGATAGAATATCCTTTTATAAAGACCTATTTGTTTGAGCCTCATTTGCTCACGATTGGAGTGACTAAACAAATAATTGATAATACTTATGTCAATATTTATGATAAAGACCGCACTATATGTGATTGTTTGCGTTATGTGGCTAAAATGGATAGGGAGATTTTTAATAAATCAATTCAAAAGTATGTGAATGACCCTAAAAAAAATATTCCCAATCTTATTGAATATTCAAAAGTATTGCGTGTTCAAAAAAAAGTTAAGGATTTGATTGGAGTGTGGCTGTAATGGCGGATATTGGAGCATCTGTTCTTGCAAAATTGAAAAATAAATCAAAAACTTCGAGTGTTAGTTATCAGCAATGTCTGCAACTGTTTTTTCAAGAGGTGGTTTGTTCATTTATGCACTGACTAATTTTGAGAGTCGAGCAACCATTGATGTTGGTGATGTAATTATACCAAAGGCAGAAGCAAGAAAAATTAATACTCAGCTTATTGGATTTGAAAAACCTGAAATTATGACATATTCATTAGAGAGTGCAATATCTGAAAAATTTGATGCAATCCTACAGCGATATGAACTTACAGGGAGAATGAAGGATTTTTATGATATATATTATTTGGCAAGGACTTTTGATTTTGATGGAACAAAATTAAAAACAGCAATGTTTGAAACACTTCAAAATCGTGGAACACCATATGGAAAAGACAGTTTTAAGCGGATTGAAGGACTTGCTACTGATGAAGATATGAAAACAAAATGGAGATATTTTTTAAAGACTATGAAAGATGAATCTCTTGATTTTTTTATTGTAATAAATGAAATAAAGATATTTCTTGAACCTGTATATGATGCGATGATAAATGGTGTGGAGTGGCGAAAAATATGGGATAGCAAAAATATGTTGTGGATTTGACTTTCAAATTTTTCTTGACATTATGAAAATATATATGCTAATATATCAAGGCAGTAAAATGCATTGCCGAATTGTGTAATGGTAGCACAGCAGACTCTGACTCTGTTTGTCTGGGTTCAAATCCTAGTTCGGCAGTTAGAGAAGAGAAGGGTTGAGTCCGCAAGGATTTGACTCTTTTTTGTATATTGTAAAGTGCAGTTTAGGAGTTACTATGTCAAAAGTGGTTTTAATTACAGGAGCTTCACGTGGAATAGGGGCGGCATCTGCAAAAGTGTTCGCTCAAAATGGGTACAGTGTAGCTGTAAATTTTAATAAAAATGAAGAAGAAGCCATGAAGGTGTGCAAAGATATTTTTCAAACAGGAGGCATTGCATTCCCTTTTAAAGCAGACATAAGAGACAGAGCTCAAATTGATTCAATGATTGAAGAGATAATCAGTAAATTGGGTGTTATAGATGTTCTCATAAATAATGCAGGAATTGCACAGCAAAAATTATTCACAGATATTTCAAATGAAGATTGGCAGAATATGCTTGATACAAATGTAACAGGAATGTTTAATTGTACACAGGCAGTTTTACCAAATATGATTTCAAAGAAAAGCGGAAAAATAATAAATGTATCCTCTATATGGGGGATTACTGGAGCTTCATGTGAGGTGCATTATTCGACAGCTAAGGCAGCAATTATAGGTTTTACAAAGGCGTTGGCAAAGGAAGTTGGATTATCAGGTATACAGGTGAATTGTGTGGCGCCAGGAGTGATACTGACAGATATGAATGCCGCTCTTGATAGTAATACAATAAATGTGCTAAAAGAAGAAACACCTTTGGGAGTAATTGGAAAACCGGAAGATATTGCCAATTCATTATTCTTTCTTGCCTCTGAAAAATCCGATTTTATAACAGGTCAGATACTCAGTCCAAATGGCGGATTTGTTATTTAAAATTCCTTGACATATAGGATAATAGAGTCTAGAATAATATGCGTACAGGTTTTTTTTAATGGCTATAAAATTTGTACTTGAATTTGAATTTGCTTTTTACAAAAAATTGGAGTTTGAAAATTTAATTATGGGAGGTGTGTAGTATTAACGATTGGATGCTAATAATATTTGGTGCCGTTGGCGGAATAATTATCGGCGCACTTATATGTGGATTGTTTGTTTCCAGAATTATGTTTCGCAAAGGCGTTGAACATAGAAAAAAGATTGCAGAGGCTGAAATTGGAAGTGCAGAAGAAGAAAAAGTAAGAATATTAGCTGAAGCTGTTAAATTAGGAGAAGGCAAAAAGAGAGAAGCATTACTTACAGCAAAAGAGGAAATCCACAAGAGCAGGATTGAACTTGACAGAGAGATAAGAGACAGAAGAAATGAATTGCAGAGAACGGAACGCAAACTTACTCAGAAAGAAGATTCATTAGATAAAAAGATTGAAAGTCTTGAAGCTAAAGAGGAAGCTGCAAATGAGAAGTTGAAAGAACTTACTGAAAAGCAAGCTGAGTGTGAACAAATTAAACAACAGCAAATAAAAGAACTGGAAAAGATTGCAGGACTTACAAGTGAAGATGCAAGACAGTATTTGCTGAATATTTTTGAAAACGAAATCAGACATGACTCTGCGTTGATGTTGAAAGAATATGAAATGAGAACTAAAGAAGAGGCTGATCGTAAGGCGAAAGAGATAGTTTCTATGGCTATACAGAAGTGTGCCGCAGACCATGCTTCAGAAACTACCGTTTCTGTTGTTGTTCTTCCTTCAGATGAAATGAAGGGAAGAATCATAGGTAGAGAAGGCAGAAATATTAGAACATTAGAAACGCTCACAGGAATTGATTTGATAATTGATGATACTCCAGAAGCAGTTATTATTTCAGGATTTGATCCTATCAGACGTGAAGTTGCAAGAATTGCGATTGAAAAACTCATTACAGATGGTCGTATTCATCCTGCAAGAATTGAAGAAATGGTTGAAAAGGCTAAAAAAGAAGTTGATAATACAATCAGACTTGAAGGCGAAAATGCATCCTTTGAAACTGGTGTTCATGGATTAAATCCGGAACTCATTAAGTTGTTGGGACGGTTAAAATACAGAACAAGTTATGGACAGAATGTGTTGAATCATTCAATTGAAGTTGCTTACTTGGCAGGTATTATGGCGGCTGAGATAGGCGAGGATATAACACTCGCAAAGAGAGCAGGATTATTACATGATATAGGAAAATCAATAGACCATGAGGTTGAGGGTTCCCATATTATGATAGGAGCAGATTGTTGTAGAAAATATAAAGAATCTGCTACAGTAATAAATGCAGTAGAAGCTCATCACGGAGATGTTGAACCTCAAACAGTTATTGCTGTTTTGGTACAAGCAGCAGATGCAATATCTGCGGCAAGACCTGGTGCAAGAAGAGAAACTCTGGAGTCGTATATTAAAAGACTTGAGAAGCTTGAACATATTGTTAATTCATTTAATGGTATTGAGAAATGTTATGCTATACAAGCTGGCCGTGAGGTCAGAGTTATGGTTAAACCTGAAGATGTTAATGATGAAGAGATGATTTTGAAGTCACGTGAAATCTGTAAGCAGATTGAATCAGAGCTTGATTATCCTGGTCAAATAAAGGTAACTGTAATAAGAGAAACGAGAACAATTGATTTTGCAAAGTAGATTAGTTGAAATGACGTACCATGTTGGTACGTCATTTGTTTTTGTCAAAGGAGAAGAAAATGGTAAAGGTCTTGTTTATAGGTGATATTTGCGGAAATGCAGGGATAAAAACTTGTAAATATGCATTAGGTGAGTTAAAGAACAACGGATATGATTTTGATTTTATTATAGCAAATGGGGAAAATGCGGCTGGGGGCTTGGGTATAACCTATGCTCTGGCAAAAGACTTGTACCAAATGGGCATTGATGTTATAACACTTGGAAATCATACATGGAGCAAAAGGGAAATCACAAACTTTATTGATGATGAAAAACGGATTATAAGACCTGCCAATTATCCATCGGGAGTGCCAGGAAAAGGAGCTGTTTTGCTTGAAAAGAATGGCAAAAAAATAGGTATTATAAATGTTCTTGGTCTTGTATATATGGAACCAAATGATTCTCCGTTTACAGCATGTGATAGGGAGTTGTCGGAATTAAAGAAATATACAAAAACGGTTGTGGTTGATATTCATGCAGAGGCAACTTCTGAAAAATGTGCATTAGCATGGTATCTTGATGGTAGGGTTTCGTCGGTAATTGGGACGCATACTCATGTTCAGACAGCAGATGAAAGGATTCTTGATTGCGGAACAGGTTTTTTAAGTGATGTAGGAATGACTGGACCATATGAAGGCGTTATTGGAATGGATAAAGAAGCTGTTTTAAAGAAATTTGTAATGCATATGCCAGAAAGATTTGAAACTGCAAAAGGAAAAATGCAGTTTGGTGCGGTTTGCCTTGAAATTAATGAGGAAAATGGGAAGTGCTGTAAACTGGAAAGAATATTTATGAATAATTTGGAAATTGGGAAATAAAAGGAAATTTTTAGGAAATAATTAATAATCTCCATAACAAATTTATTAGGAGGAATTATTTATGGATGTTTTAAAAGTTTCAGCAAGATCTAATCCAAATTCTGTGGCAGGTGCATTAGCCGGTGTTGTAAGGGAACTGGGTACTGCAGAGATTCAGGCAATCGGTGCAGGCGCGCTTAATCAAGCGGTAAAAGCAGTGGCTATTTCAAGGGGATTTTTGGCACCTTCGGGGATTGAACTTGTTTGTATCCCAGCATTTACTGACATAGTAATTGAGGGTGAAGACAGGACAGCAATAAAATTGTTGATTGAACCGAGAAGGTCAATTGGTTAGATTATAAAGCACATAAGGCTGTTACAATGAAAATTGTAACAGCTTTTTTAATACTATTTGGGCTGAAAATAAAAAAGAATGGCGAATTTGGTGCCTTTAGAAGTATTGCAAAATAACGAGTTTATAATATAAAAGTTGAATAATTCCTGTAAATCAATTATAATTTCCTGTAGAATATTGAAAGAGGGACAAAAATAAATGAAGAAACTTGATTTAGCAGTATTTGCAGTATTTATAATATTTTTATTTGCATTTTTACTTACTGCATGTGGTACACCAGAAGTTTTAGTAGACACAACGCCAGAAACTTTGCAGGAAAATTCAACTTCGCAAACTTCGAAAGTAATAGAGACAATGGCAGTGGCAACTCCGACACCTATGCCATCAGAAACACCAGAAGAGTCTGAAGACTCAGTGTCCGAACTTCCAACATTAAAGCCTAGTCAAACAATTAATCATAAACCAGTTGAGGCGCCTACTCAAACACCAAAGCCTGAACCAGCAACACAGGCGCCTGTTTCGACAGTAAATGGTCAAAAAACAATAACCATTCCACAGTTGGCGGTGAGGAAATCTGCAGGAACAGATTATACTTGTTTGGGATTTCTTTATTATGGAACCGCATTTAGCGTTAAAGGTGTTACAAATAGTGGATGGTATAAAATTTCATATAATGGAAGTGATGCATATGTAGATGGAAGATATTTGGAAAACTATCCGCTTAATGCACCATCATATACAGCAGAACCGCCTTTACTTAAAACACCAGATCCAACACCTACACCATCAATTACACCAACACCGGCAACTCCAACACCTACACCGTCAAGTACGCCGGAAGTCAGCACATCACCAGAACCGAGTGAAAGCTTGCCATCAGATACTTTATTACCATCACCAGCATTTGAACCTATTCAGATGTCTGTTGCAGATGTGTTTACAAGCTATACATTGTCATACAACAGTTCACTTGAAGTAAATAAATTGAATTCAGTATTTAGGGCGAGTGCAGGTGTGTCATATGTAAGAAAAGATTTTGTGAATCCATATGTAGTATATACATATACAGATATGATGACTGATATAAATCAGCTTACTTCATATTATGATTTCATTTCAAAGGGTTCAATAGGCAAGAGCCTGTATGGAAGGGATATACCATATGTAAAAATAGGCAAGGGTTCAAAGAAACTTATGATTTGTGCCTCTGTTCACGCCCGTGAATATATATCGTCAGCATATATAATGGAAATTTTGGAACAGTATGCTTATTACTACGCAAATGATTTATCATTTGATAATTTCAGAGTTAAGAAGCTTCTTGATACATATAGTATATGGATAGTTCCAATGGTAAATCCCGATGGAGTTGCAATTGCAACAGAGCCTCATACAGTTGATTTAGATGAACTTGCAAGACATGTAGGGTCAAACTGGGTTGGAAGCAGTACTCTTCTTAAATGGAAAGCTAATGGAAGAGGTGTTGACCTGAATAACAATTTTGATGCTAAATGGTCTGCATTGAGTACAGGAACAAACTGGTATGCATATATGTCATATAAAGGTCCAACAGGAGATTCAGAAGCTGAAACAATAGCACTTGAAAATTTCTGCAGAAAACAGCGATTTGATGCGGCAATAAGCTTGCACACAAAAGGTCAAATAATTTATTGGGATGACGCACTTTCACCAAATTTGCCAAAGGCGGAAAAATTGACAGATGCAATTTGTAATATCACAGGATATGTAAAAATACCTCAAACAACATCAGCCAGAGGATATGGCGGCGGATTTGAAAACTGGTTCCGCAAGGAATTCCAGAAACCAGGTTTGTGTGTTGAATTGACACCTTCGGCAAATGGGGAGTATCCTCATAATTCAAGCGGATTTGACACATTACTATGGAACAAAGCAAAGCACTTGCCATTGATTGCCATTGAAAGCTTGATATAGCATGACTTAATATACCCAAGCACTTGCAATACAAAGTATTGCAAGTGCTTTTAAAGTACACAAAAATGCATTTTTCGCCATTGTACCAAAGTGCATTTTATGGTAAAATATTGCATTAATACGTCTTACGGAGGCAATGCAAACTATGAGCAAGGATAAAGGATATATAGTTCCATCAATTCCACAGGGGATGCAAGAACTACTACCTAAAGAACAGATACTTTTTAATAAAATGATGGATACCATAAAATCAACATATGAATTATTCGGATTCATACCAGTTGACACTCCTGTTATGGAGAAAGCAGAGGTACTTCTAGCAAAGAGCGGGGGAGATACTGAAAAACAGGTATACAGATTTTTCAAAGGTGACCATGAACTGGCAATGAGGTTTGACCTCACAGTTCCGCTTGCACGGTTTGTAGCACAGCATTTCGGGGAGCTAACATTTCCATTTAGAAGATATCACATAGGAAAAGCATATAGAGGAGAGCGCCCTCAAAAGGGACGTTTCAGAGAATTTTATCAGTGCGATATTGACATAATAGGAAACGGAGCACTAAGCATAATAAATGATGCAGAAATTCCGAGTATAATTTACACAGTATTCAAAGCTTTAGGATTTGAAAGTTTTACAATAAAAATGAACAACAGAAAGATTTTAAATGGCTTATTTGCGTATCTTGAGATAATTGATAAAGTCGAAGTAATGCGAATAATAGACAAGATAGACAAAGTTGGTATAGATGTTTTGAAAAATATGTTGAATGAGGCAGGTGTATCCGAAAAAGCTGCCGAAACCTTGCTATCAATTATTACATTTAATGGGAGCAGTGAGGAAATACTCCAAAATCTTGAAAAATTCGACATTGAAAATGATGTTTTTCAAACAGGAATAAGAGAAATGCAGGAAGTTCTTAAATATATAAACAGCTTTGGAGTGCCAAAGGAAAATTATACTGTTGATTTGTCCATTGCGAGGGGGCTTGACTATTACACCGGAACAGTGTATGAAACAATTCTAAATGACTATCCCTCAATAGGAAGTGTGTGTTCAGGTGGAAGATATGATAATCTGGCACAGAATTATACAGATAAAGAGCTTCCCGGTGTGGGAATATCAATAGGTCTTTCAAGGTTGTTCTATCAGCTTACAGCGGGAAAGATAATCAGCACTGATGGACCTGCAAGTACAGCACAGCTTATGATAATTCCAATGGAGGACAGTAGGGAATTTGCACTCGGAACAGCGACAAAAATTAGACAGAGTGGTATAAACACAGAGGTGTATTTTTCAGACGGAAAGATAAACAAGAAAATGAGTTATGCAAATAAGCTTGGAATACCATTTGTCATAGTTATAGGAGAAAATGAGAAGAATACAGGAAGGTTTTCTTTGAAAAATATGCTTTCGGGTGAGCAGACTGACGCAGACGCAGATGAAGTGATTTCAATTATTAAGGGGGAGACAAATGGCTGATAAGGAACTGGAAAGGGAGATTAAAAGGCGAAAAACCTTTGCTATAATATCACACCCCGACGCAGGTAAGACAACAATGACTGAAAAACTCCTTCTCTATGGAGGCGAACTGCGCGAGGCGGGTTCAGTAAAAGCGAGGAAATCAGGAAAACATGCGGTTTCCGACTGGATGGATATTGAGAAACAAAGAGGTATCTCAGTAACTTCCAGTGTACTTCAATTTGAATATGAAGGAAATTTTATAAATATACTTGATACACCAGGGCATCAGGACTTCTCTGAGGACACATACAGAACGTTGGTAGCGGCGGATAGTGTTGTAATGCTTATAGACGGCGCAAAGGGTGTTGAGGCACAGACAATAAAGCTGTTTCATGTTTGTAAAATGAGAGGTATACCCATTTTTACCTTTGTAAATAAGATGGACAGAGCGGCGAAAAACCCATTTGAGCTTATGGAAGAAATTGAAAATGTTCTTGGTATACGCTCATGTCCAATGAACTGGCCGATAGGTACAGACGGTGATTTCAAAGGGGTTTATGACAGAAATAAGAAGAAAATCCTTATGTTTAATGGTGGAAAGCATGGAATGACAGAGGTCGATTCCATTGAAGGGGATGTGGAGGATAGTGTTTTTGCAGATCTGCTGGGAGAACCATATCACTCAAACCTTAAGGATGAAATAGAACTTTTAGATATGGCTGGTGACCAGTTTGATTCCGGACTTATTCAAAAAGGTGAATTAACCCCCATGTATTTTGGAAGTGCGATGACAAATTTTGGAGTTGAGGCATTTCTTGAGTCTTTTCTTGAAATGGCACCGGGGCCGGCGCCCAGAATATCAAGCGGAGGAGAAGTTGATCCGCTTACAGATGAATTTACAGGTTTTGTCTTTAAAATACAGGCAAATATGAATCCAGCGCACAGAGACAGACTGGCATTTTTAAGAGTTTGTTCGGGAAAATTCACAAAAGGTATGGACGTTTTTCATGTGAGAGAAGGGAAAAAGGTCCGCCTTTCGCAGCCTACTCAGATGATGGCACAGGAGAGGTCCATTGTGGAACATGCATATGCAGGAGATATAGTGGGGTTGTTTGACTCAGGAATTTTCAAACTTGGAGACACACTTTGTGAGAAGAGAAATAATATAAAGTATGAGGGAATACCTGTTTTCCCAGCTGAGCATTTTGCCAGAATATCTCCAATTGATTCAATGAAGAGAAAACAGTTTCAAAAGGGGATTTACCAGCTTGCAGAAGAGGGTACAATTCAGGTTTTCAGACAGATTGATTACAGTACGGATACATTGGTGGTAGGGGCAGTAGGTGTTTTGCAGTTTGAGGTTTTACAGCACAGGCTTTCTTCCGAGTATAGTGTTGAAATAAGGTTACAGATGCTTCCTCATAAATTTGTAAGGTGGGTTGTGAATGAGGGGATTGATTTAACTGAACTGCAACTTACAAGTACGACACTGCGTGCGGTTGACCGCGAAGAAAACAATGTAATAATAACTGAAAATGAATGGGCTATAAATTGGGCATTGGATAAAAATAAAGATTTGGAGTTGTGTGACATTAATGATAAAAAAAATTGAGGATATTAATAAGTATATTGGGAATGACAGACTTGCAGAGCTTGTTCGATCTGCGGAAAATTTTCACAGCAATCAATATAACGATATTATAAATATGCTTATAAATGACAGAAAAGGAAGCAGGCTTGTATGTATAGCTGGACCATCTTCCTCAGGAAAAACAATTTTTTCAAACAAATTGAGAAAAAAGCTTTCAGAAATTGGTGTTAAGTCAATGGTTATTTCGATGGATAACTATTTTCTTGATAAGGAATTCATTAAAGCGGACGAGTTTGGAAAGTATGATTTTGAATCGATAGATATTATAGATATACTGCTCTTTAAGAAACACATGGAAGCACTGACAAAGGGTGAAGGTGTGTATTTGACGCACTACAATTTCTTTACAGGAAAGAAAGAATATGATGAAGAAATGACATTTTTGGATAAGGATTCAATGGTTTTTATAGAGGGCATACATGCACTGAATTATGATGAACTATATTCACATCTGGACAGAGAGAAGATTTTCGGCGTGTATATTGCGCCACAGGATTCTTATCTTTCGGAGAGCGGGGATATGCTTGAACCTCACCAAATAAGACTTGTGAGAAGGGCTGTCAGAGACAGTTTATACAGGAACTGTAAATTGCCAGGAACACTCGCAATGTGGGATTCAGTGAGAAATGGTGAGAAAAAATATATAAGTCCATATAAAGTAAATGCAGATTATTGCTTTAATTCATCAATTAAGTATGAAATTCCTGTTTTGAAAAAATATTTCATAGAAGAATATAATCTTATGGATGATGAGAATAGAGAGATTTGCGAAAGACATATACACAAAAAAACACTTGAAGAATTCTTCGAAGCAGAAAGTGAAATAGTTCCTCAAGCGTCAATTTTGAATGAATTTATACCGAAAACTTCTTGATTTCGTCTAAAAGTGATTGGCAATCATCGTTATGAATATTTGCGGAAATAGGTTTTGCAAGATCAAGACTGAAAATACCCATAATTGATTTTGCATCCACTATGTATCTTCCTGAAACAAGATCTACATCATATTCGCATTTGGTCATTATATTGACAAATTCTTTAACATCTGAAATTGAACGTAATAAAACTGTTGCTGTTCTCATTTGGTAATCCTCCTTTATTTTTAACTACTGTTATGATATACTTTTGCGCAAACCTAGTCAAGGAGATAATTGGTATTTTATGAGAAAAGTTGCGGCATATACACTGGGGTGCAAGGTCAATCAATATGAGACAGAGGCTGTTCTCGGAAGCCTTATGACAGAGGGATATCAGGTGGTTGATTTTGATAAATATGCTGATATATATATAATTAATACTTGCACAGTAACGGGTCTGGCTGATAGAAAATGCAGACAGATATTGAGAAAAGCGAAGAAGATAAATCCGCAGGCAGTGGTGGTTGCAATGGGTTGTTATTCTCAGATTGCGGCTAACGAAGTTTCTAATATAAAGGATGTAAATATTGTTATAGGTACAAATGGGAGAAGTTTGCTTGCCCAAATGCTCTCTTCACCATCTGTGTCCTGTGATTCTCAAATAATATGTGTAGAAAACATCATGAATATAAGAAAGTTTGAGGAGTTGGGTCTTGAAACCTATACAGAGCATACTCGGGCATTTCTTAAAATTCAGGATGGATGTAACAGGTTTTGTTCATATTGTATAATTCCATATGCAAGAGGACCTATAAGAAGTAGAGAACCACAGAATATTTTAAAGGAAATTGAAAAACTCACTGAGCAAGGATATAGTGAATTTGTGTTGACAGGAATTCATCTTGCGTCCTATGGAGTTGATTTGAAAAATACAAATTTAGTTGATATCATCCGTAAAGTTTTATTGCTTGACGGAGTTGAAAGGCTTAGATTAGGCTCTATTGAGCCCATGACAGTTACAGAAGATTTTCTGAAATTGGTGTCGGAAAGTGAAAAATTATGTCCTCATTTTCACATTTCTTTGCAGAGTGGAAGCAATAATGTTTTAAAACGAATGAATAGAAGATATACAGCAGAGGAATACTATGAGAAATGTATCGCATTAAAAAGTGTAATTCCCGATTTGTCTTTTACTACTGATATAATAGTGGGTTTCCCAGGGGAGAGCGACAGCGAGTTTAAAGAAACTTGTGAGTTTGTGGAAAAGATAGGTTTTTCAAAGGTACATGTTTTCAAGTTTTCGCCAAGAAAGGGAACTCCTGCGGCAGAAATGGCCAACCAGATTTTACCAGAAATTAAAGACAAAAGGAGCTCGGAACTGATAGGAATATCTGACAAATTAGCAGCAGATTTTTCAAGAAAACTGATAGGAAAAAAGATTAAAATATTAATTGAGAAAAAGAGAAAAGATGGCATGTTTGAGGGTCATTCTGAAAATTATTCCCATATAATATGTTCTGCCGAAAATATCAGTGAAGATTTGTGCGGAAAAATTGTAAGTGTAATGGTTGAAAAACATGATGAAATTAATTTATACGGAGTTTTGCAATCATAGCAAAAACATGATATAATCAAACCATAAACTATTCAAATATTCTTCGGAGGTGAGATTATGATTGATAAGAATACAATGCTTTTTAATGTTGGCAAAGAAAAACCAGCAGTTCCAAGAACAATTCTTGAATCAGTGTATCAATCATTGAAGGAAAAGGGTTACAATCCAATCAGTCAAATTATAGGTTATATAATGTCAGGTGACCCTACTTATATAACAAATTATAATGATGCACGTGCCCTGATTACTACTCTTGATAGAGATGAACTGCTCGAAGAAGTATTTGTACATTATCTTGAAAAATGATTATAATTTAAGTAAGTGAAATGTGGAGATGATCCGCATTTCACTTTTCATGTAGGAGAACAAATTCATGAACGATTTAAAGAGGATTTTAGGAATTGATTATGGAGATAGCAGAATCGGAGTTGCAGTTAGTGATCCTATGGGAATTATTGCAAATGGGCTTGAAACCGTTAGTTCTAAAAATAATTTTAACAATGCAGTGGAAGCGATTGCTGAAATTTGCAGAAAATATGAAGTGAACACAGCAGTAGTGGGATATCCTAAAAATATGAATGGAACACTTGGAGAACGAACAGTAAAAACTGATGGATTTATAAATGCATTGCTTGAAAAATGTGGAAATTTGGAGATAGTTAAGTGGGACGAACGGCTTACATCAGTTGAAGCTCATAAAACAATGAGGGAAACCAATGTTTCAACAAGGCGAAAGGGTAAAGGTATAGTGGATAAAATTGCGGCAGAATTGATTTTACAAGGATATCTTGACAGCAAAAAGTGAAATTTTAATAAAATAATAAATAAATTAATGAGGTGCAAAATGGACGATTTGGAAAATGTAATTGTTTTAACAGATGAAAACGGCGAGGAAGAATCATTTGAATATCTGGATACGGTTGAGTATAGTGATATGGAATATGTGGTTCTTACACCTATGGCATCAGAGGAATCGGATGAACTTGAGGTGGTTATTTTAAGAATTCTTCATGAAGAAAATGGTGATGATTCCTTTGTTACCGAAGAAAATCCGGAAGTGCTCGAAGCTGTGTTTAATATATTCAGAGAGCGTTATGATGAAGCGGACGACGAAGAACTGTAATTGATAGTTTGAATAACAGTTTTTGTTAAAAGTATATAAAAAACAGCCCTTAAAATTATTGACAATTACTTTTAGATTAAAGTATAATTAGTCTATTATTAGTTCTATTATTATCAACGAGGTGAATTATTTATGCGCAATGAGAATTGTTCGGAATCCAGAATATCTCTGCGGTATCTGATGATTTGCTTGGTGATCGCTATTATTTTTACATCTTTGGGTGTAAACGTATATGCTGCGCCGGGGGATAAATTATCCGATAAAGTTGAAGAGGTACAGACAGACAAGGTAGTTGATGCTATTCTGGCAAGTGATACATATTATCCTTCATATATTCAGGCAAAGGATGATGAGGGCTATGCCAATTATTCAGGCAAAGGAGTTTTGGTAGATTTGTCCAAAACAGAGATTCCTGAAGGGCTGAAACTAAAGGACTATCTTCTTAATGAATATACTTCACAGGAATTAAATGAAACTTTCAGCGGAAGTTTTATTGATTGGAAAGAAAACAGTCTTGGATGGATTGATTTAGTTTTTGATATTGAAACTAAAGGTTATTATAATATTGAAATTGAATATTATACGCCGACAGGCTCAGTACAAACTCCACAGCGTTCTTTGAACATTGATGGAGATTTGCCATTTATTGAGGCTGCCATAGTTGACTTTGACCGTTTATGGGAAGATTCATCAAAGGCACTCAAAATAAATACAGTTGGTGACCAAATAAGACCGAAACAGAATCAGGTATTCGGAATGAGAAACTTTAGGGTTTCTGACCATGATGGAAAATACAGTACTCCGCTGAGATATGCATTTGACAAGGGAGACCATAAGATAAGATTGGTTTATCAGTATGAGCCTGTTGTCATAAAAAGTGTTAAATTGGTTGCACCAAAAGACTCTTTATCATATGCTGAATATTTGAATGAAAAGAGGTCAGAGGGTGCTAGAGATGCAACTACCCCAATACGTATGGAAGGTGAAGATGTTACATATAAATCACATCCTGTATTGAGAATGGATGCATCATCAGACCCAGCAGCATATCCTTCCTTTGATAAAGGAAACACAAGACTTAATGTTATAGGCGGATCAAGTTGGGCTTCCTCTAATCAGACACTTATTTGGAAAGTTCAGGCGGAAACCTCAGGTTTGTACAAATTAGCTTTTCGTTCTTATGCAAAATATACAGATGGTATACCAGTATTTAGACAGATAAAGATAAATGGTGAAGTACCATTTGAAGAGTTTGAATGTTATGAAATACCATTTAGTGATTGGGATTGTTATTCATTGAATGATGAAGAAGGAAACCCATATCTTGTGTATCTTGAAGAGGGTGAGAATACTCTTGAAATATCTGTTAAGCTTGGTGAAGTTGCTGCAATAATGAATGCATTAGAAGAAGATGCAAATAACCTATCATTGCTTGTTAAGGATATTACAAAGATTACGGGTACATTGCCTGATCCTAATTTTGATTATAAATTGGATGAAAAGGTAGAAAATCTTGAAGAACGATTGACTGAGATTACGGCTAGTTTCCAAAACCAAATAGATAGAATATCAAATCTTTCAGCTAAACGTCCTGCTGCAGTAAATAACTTTGTCATGATGAAACAGCAGTTTGACAGAATGATAGCAGATACAGATATAATTCCAAAATCTTATGAATCACTTAATAATGCAATGATAAATCTTGCAACTTGGATAAAAGAATTCGGTAAGCAGCCATTACAGCTTGATTATATTGAGTTTTTACCACCAGATGCAGAGGTTGAGGTTGTAAAATCCACTTTCTGGCAGAGAATATCTGCAGCATTTACGTCTTTTATGGTTTCTTTTGTAAAAGATTATGATGGTGTAGGTACAGACGCAGACGGAAATGAAACAGTGGTTCTTGATGTATGGATTTCAAGAGGTAAAGAGTGGGCAGAAATTTTAAAACAGCAGTCGGATGAAGATTTCTTTGTGAATAAAAATATTGCAGTTAAAATGAACATATTACCTAGCGGACAGCTTAATGCTTCAGCAGGAAGTGTTCTCCTTCTTGCACTTGCATCAGGTACAGGTCCAGATGCTTGTTTGGGGGTTGCCGCCAATCTTCCGGTTGAGTATGGAATGCGTGGTGCAATACATCCGCTTTCGAGTTTTGATGATTTTAAAGAAATCTTTGATGAAGATAAGGTAGAAAATCGTTTTCTTAATGGAATTATGATACCATTCTATTTTACAGACGCAGAGGGAAATGGTGAGTATTATGGATTGCCAGAAACCATGGACTTCCAGTGTTTATATTACAGAAAAGATGTTATGTCAGATTATAGACTTGAAATTCCAAATACTTGGGATGATATATATTCTAAAATACTTCCTATATTAAATAATGAAGGAATGGACTTTTATTATGCAGGAGGATATAATCCTTTCCTTTTCCAAAATAGCGGAGAATATTTCTTAGAAGGAAATAGGGATTCAGCATGGAATTCACCTGAAGCGGTTAATGCATTCAAACAGTGGACAGATTTATACACAATATATGATGTACCTGTTACAGCAGATTTCTATAACAGATTTAGAAATGGACAGATGCCAATAGGTATAGGCGGAATTGATATTTATACAAAGCTTGTTTCAGCAGCTCCAGAAATAACTGGTAAATGGGGTGTTGCTCCAATGCCAGGAATTGTACAGGAAGATGGAACTATAAACAGAGCTTCTGGAGGAGGTACTACCGCATGTATCATTCTTAATGATAGTGATAAAAAGGATGAAGCATGGGAGTTCATCAAGTGGTATACAGATGCTGAAACTCAAGTTCAGTATGCAAATGATATAAAGACAATAATTGGACCTGAAGCAATATGGGCATCAGCTAATGTGGATGCGTTTAATCAGTTGCCATGGGATGCAGAACTTAAAACTGTTATTTCAGAATATCAGAAATGGTATAAAGATCCGCCTAATGTAGTGGGTGGATATATAGTAGGAAGATATCTTGAAAATGCAAGAGTTACAGTGGTGGTAGACCATGGGCTATACAGACCTGCGCTTGAAAAAGCAGTGAGTGAGATAGATAGAGAACTTGAAATAAAGAATAAAGAGTTCGAACGAAGAGCAGAGTACGAAGCTGCTAAGAATAAAGAATAAGGGAGGAGGAATTGAAAATGAGTGCTGATGGAAATGTATTGACTACTGATTTACGAGCTAGTAGATCGGGAAAGAAACAGAGATTAGGCCACACTCCAAGAGATGTAGGAGTTGCCTGGGCGTTCTTTCTTCCCTTTGGTATATTATTTATGGTATTTACCATAGTACCTGTTGTTTTGGCAATATTGCTAAGTTTCACAAACTATACAGTTATTCAGTCTCCAATGGTTATTGGATTGGAAAATTATCTGTATTTGATTACATCTGATAATAATTTTATAACAGCAATTCAAAATACTTTTGCATTTGCTATATTGTCAGGACCGATAAGCTATATAGCATCCTTTATTATGGCATGGGTGATTGACGGATTGAAATTTAAGAATGTATTTTCACTTGCTTTTTATGCACCATCACTTGCAAGTTCATTTGCAATGAGTGCTATTTGGCTTGTATTCTTTTCAAATGACAGTTATGGACATTTGAATGATTTATTCCTAAAATTGGGATGGATATCGGAACCAATTCTGTGGACTCAAACTCCAGCATATATTCTTCCAATTGTTACTATAATATCTGTGTGGATGGGTATGGGTAACGGATTCCTCGGATTCCTTGCAGGTTTTCAAGGACTTGATAGACAGGTGTTTGAATCGGGTGCTATTGATGGAATACAGAATAAATATCAGGAATTGATTTATTTAATTCTTCCGATGATGAAACCAATGCTTCTCTACGGAGCAATTAACACAATAACAGGTTCTCTGGGTATATTTGATATAGTGGTTAATATAGCCGGATTCCCTGGACCGAGTATGGCTGGTTTGACAATCGCAGGACACTTAAATGACTATGCTTTTACAAGATTTGATATAGGGTATGCTTCAGCAATAGCTGTTATACTCTTCTTGATTACTTTTGTATTAGGTAAGGTTGTATTCAGAGTTCTCGGAAGTAAAGATGAGTAGAGGGGGAGAGTAGAATATGGCAAGTATTAGAATGGGAAGGCGAATAATTATATTACACCCCGGAACATATTTTAAATACATATTTATGATAGCTCTGGTTACTTTTACAGCACTTCCTCTATGGTTTTTGATAGTTCAAGCGTTTAAACCGCTTGATGAACTGTTTTTGTTCCCGCCAAGATTTTATGTATCAAATCCGGTTTTGACAAATTTCAGTGAATTGCTTATAGCAATGGATAGTTCGGCTGTTCCATTTACAAGATATTTCTTTAACAGCTTAGTTGTTACAATAGGTTCAGTGGCAGGAACATTAATAGTGTGTTCAATGGCAGCATATTCTCTGACAAAATTGCCGCTTACAGGTAAGAACAAGATATTTAATGTTATTGTTGCTACATTGATGTTTAGTGCTCCGGTAACCCAAATATCCAATTATTTGATAATCAATGGACTGAGTTGGATTAATACATATTGGGCACTGATAATTCCGAAGATGGCAGTTCCAATGTATTTCTTCCTTTTGAAACAGAACTTTGATTCTATATTGCCGAATCAATTACTTGAGGCGGCGAAAATAGACGGAGCAAATGAGTGGAGAAGTTTCTGGAAAATTGCCATGCCTATATTAAAACCTGCATGGTCAACTGTTATAGTGTTTGCCTTTGTTGCAAACTGGAATGATTACGGCGGACCATTGGTTTATATAAATAAAGAAGCGTTGAAAACACTGCCGCTTGCATTGGCGCTATTGCAAGGTGGTTTAGGACAGGTTGCAAGAGCAGGTGCATTTAATGCAGCGGTTCTTTTGACAACAGCACCGACTATTATAGTATATTTGATTATGCAGGCTCAGGTTATGAAAACCATGGCTCATGCAGGTATTAAGTAAGGAGGGAGGATATTATGAATATAAAGAAATTTTTTACAATTTTAATAGTAGTTCTTATCCTTGCTTCCACAATGTTTGGAACTACTGTATCAGCGGCAAATGAAAATTATTCAATGTATTTGATGCAAAATGGAGACTTTTATGGAGCAGCAATTCCATTGGCATATGAAACAGTAAAAACTATTACCTATATAGATGGACTTGATTCTCAGCTTAATTCGCCAACAGATTTATTCTTGGCAACAGATGGAAATCTGTATATAGTTGATAGTAATAATGCAAGGGTATTGAAAGTTTCCAAGGAAGGTAAGCTTTTAGCCGAATTTTCTGGTTCATATGGTGATCTTGAAACGGAATATGTACAGGAAAAGAAAGCTGAATATAAGGCTGAGTACGATGAAAAGAAATTAGATGAACGTATGTATATGCATATGGATAGAGTTATTTCTTCACGTGAAATTAAAAAAATGAAGAATCCAAGTGGTGTGTATGTTGATAAAGATGGCGATGTTTATATTGCTGATACAGACAATAACAGAATACTTCATTTGTCACCAGATGGAGAGTATGTAGAGATGTTTGTTGAACCTGAAGCAAGTACGTTTGACTATGTGGATTATCCTTTCAAACCATCAAAACTGTGTATTAATGAAGGACGCATATATGTAATAAACTATATGGATTTCCATGGATTTATTACATTAGACCCAGAAAATAACTTCTTGGGATATGTGGCACAGTCCAAAATACCATATGATTTTTCTTATGAAGTACTTAAAACTTTATTTTCTAAAGAAGTAATTGATGCTACGATTGCAAGAGAAACCCCACCATATTTTTCAAATTTTGTAATTTCAAATAGTTTGGTTTATGCAGTGGCAAAGAACGATAAAAAGAACCAGATAAAGAAACTTACACCTGCAGGAAATAATGTATTCCCTGAGGGTATTTATGGTGAACTTGATATGGATGATAAAGGTGATATTGTTTATGCATCAATGGTCGATATTGCAGTTGGAAAGACCGGACTTGTCTATGCAGCAGATTCTGCTGAAATGGCTATCTATATTTATGACTCAGAAGGAAACAATGTTGCATATTTTGGAGGAGGTTCAGGTGAGTATAAAGGATCTTTTGGAAATATAAGTGCTATTGAATTGTCACAAGAAGATGATACTCTATATGTTCTTGACAAGGCTAAAAATACAATTCAGATAATGAAGCCTACCCAGTTTATGAATATGGTTATTGACGCTTCAAGTAAGTATACAGAAGGAAAGTATGAGGAAGCATTAAAACCTTGGGAAGATGTTCTTAAGATGCATAATACATATACTCTTGCAATTAAGGGTATAGCAAAAGCTAAGTTTGGCCAAAAGGAATATCAGGAAGCGATGGATTTGTATAAGCTGGCACAGAACAGACCAGGTTATTCGCAGGCGTTCTTTGAACAGCGGCTTATCAATTTCAGAAGTAGTTTTGGATGGGTTATAGGCGGTATAGTAGTTGCGATAGTTGCTTTAATATATTTACTTGGATATTTAAGAAAAGTTGCGGCTAAAGTTGATTTGATTTATGATTATTCGGATGATAAGTATGGTATTAAAATTTTCTTCCATACATGGCTTTTAACAATATTCCATCCAATTGATGCGCTTACTAAATTAAAGATGAATAGGCATAGATTTAAATGGTGGTCAATGGCACTGTTACTCTTCTTGATTTTTGTAGTAAGAGTTATATATATATATATAGTGCATTTCCCAATGTCAACACAGATTCCGCAGTATACAGATTTTGTACAGGAACTTGTTGTACTTGGACTTCCTCTTTTGGCATGGATTGTAATAAGCTTTGCAATGACATCAATTTCAAATGGTAAGACTACAATGAAAGAAACTTTTGTATCAACATTGTTTGCGTTCTCGCCATATATTATATTTACTATTCCTTTGGGACTCTTTTCAAATATAATGTGTGGGAATGAAGCAGGTCTTTACAACTCAATACAGACAATAATATTGTTGTGGAGTATATCACTTGTATTGCTAGCATTAATGAATTTGAATGAATATTCATTTAAGCAGATGGTTGGAAATACTATTAAAATTTTATTTGCGGCAGCATGTGTATTTATGATATTTGGTATGATTTATATAATTATCAATCAGTTTATAATATTTGTTGAAGAAATAAATCTAGAACTGACATATTTGGCAAACAGATAGAGGAGGGAAGGTTTAATGACGAAAAAATGGTTTAATATTTTAATAACGGCGTTGCTCATCTTCACGTTAACTCTGAATTCCTTTGTGGTATTTGCTGACGAGGAAACCGAAGTGTCAGAGACAGGTGAAAATGGCGAAAATGGTGAAACTGGTGATGGAACAGAGATAGGTGAAAATCCCGATGTACCACAGGGAGAAGAGGCGGCAAAAGGAGTTAATCCTGTAAAGAACAATAAAGGAGCTTCTCAATCATTGGAAGGATTTGAACTTGTTTCTCCAAATAGTGATGATAAGAACAATCTTGATTTATATTTTAATAAAGAGGAAATTTCATTTAAAATTGTTAAAAATAATCCTGATGGAAGTAAGTATGTGTGGAGTTCTCAGTTATCGCCAAAAGATTTAGGTATTGATGAAACCATAAGTGGCAGTGAAGGAATGTCTGCAGAGGAATTGGCGGCAGCAGAGAGGGATAGAATAAATAAAATTCATCCATATGATAGACAGAGTATGTCGTTGATGCTGCTTACTTATGTAAATCTTGGAAATACAATAAATTCAAATCTTTATTCAACGTCATCATATTCACAGCCTCATAGAATTTATGATGATAAGGTTGATTACACGGGAACAGGTGTTAGTCTTGCAATTGAATTTACAGAATTGAATATACGTGTTCCGCTAATTGTTGAGATAAACGGACAAGAACTGAATGTAAGAATACCTAATGATAGCATCTATGAGAATACTCAGGGTGCAGAGAATGTAAGAACTGCAAATGATGAGATGGAAGAGGATATGAAAGAGATAAGCAAACTCATTGTTGCAGTGAGAAAAATGATTAAAAATGAAGATGAACGAAAAATAGTAGATTCTTATCTTAATGATTTAGCTAATAAATTGAAAGAGGTAAGAGAATCAGTTATTACCGGAATGGATAAAAGTACAAAGCCTGAGGATATATCAAAAGATGTAAAGATGCTTGAAGAAAACTGTAGAAGACAAGGGTTTTATGATAAATATCCTAACTTAAAAGAAGCTGTTGAAAAGATAGTTGAATATACAGATAAAAGTATGGACAATTATACTATAATTAGCGGACAGAAAGTTAATGGTTTATATTCAGTGTCAGTAATGCCGTTTTTGGGAACCGGAACTACGACGGAAGAAGGATATGTATTTTATCCTGACGGAGCTGGTGCGATTTCAAAATTCAATGTATTGCATCCAACATTGATTGGTCACTATGAGCAACCTATTTATTCTTCACATGAGTTGGCTGCTGATTACTCACTTTTCTATGAACAGAATATTCCAGCAATTTACCCCGTATTTGGTGTAAATAAAGGTAAAAATGGTTTTGTTGGAATAATTACTGAAGGTGACGCTGATGCGAAACTTGAGTACTGGCCAGGAAATACTGATTATACTTTAGGAAGAATTTTCTCTACATTTATGTATAGGAGAAAAGTAAAATATTATCGTTCTAACAGTGTTTCAGAGGTGTTTGATATAAAGAGAATCCAAACTGACCGGAATATAAAATATAAGTTTCTTGAAGAGGAGAACAGTGATTATTCAGGAATGGCGATAGCTTTTAGAGATTATTTAAAAGATAATGATCTTTTAAATAAAGCTGTTGATGAGGGCGATGATATGCCACTAGTTGTCGATTTCTTAATGGGAGCGAAGGAACAGGGGATATTTGGCAAATCTACAATAGTTATGACAGAATATCAGGCTGCAGAGGAGCTGCTGAAGCGTGCAAGAGAAGATGGTGTCACAGGGAAGATATATTCAAATCTTTATAACTGGACAAAAACGGACGCAGTACCCAATAAATATGATGCGGATAATGCACTTGGAGGAAAGAATGGGCTAAAGTCACTTGCTGAGTATGCAAATAATAATAATATTATTTTGGGATTATCAATGGACCCTGTGGGTGCTCAGAGAAAGTTCGCAACAAGTGACCAGATAAAGAATTACTATATTAAAGATAGTTATGGATTATCAATTGAATATAAAAGTGATTCTGGAGGATTTTATTATACGTACTTTAGTCCGCAGTATATTAAAGATAAATATGCAAGTAGCATTATTTCAAAGATTAAATCTTTTGGGGCAAATGCGGCGCAGATAAATATGGTTGGTGAGAGATTATATTATGATTACAGTAAATATTATAGTATGGATGTTTCACGAGAGGACACTAAAAATATTTTCAGAGATGTTGTTAAGATGTCCAATGATGAACTTGGAAATTCTTCTGTGTATTATGGAAATATGTATGTATGGAAATATGCGTCAAGAATTGATTCAATGCCATTAAGTGATACAGAATTCTTATATTCAGACCAATCGGTTCCGTTTTTGCAGATAATATTGCATGGAAACATTCCTTATACAGGATATTATCCTTACAATATTATGTATGATAAGAAAAAACAAATGCTGGAATATGTTGAATTTGGATGTATGCCAACATTCTTCCTTACAGAAGAAAAAATATCGAAATTACAATTTTCTATTCAATCATGGAATTATGAATGGTTGTATACATCGGATATTGAATCTTGGTATGATGAGATGATAACGGTTTATAAAGAATTTTCTGAGAATTTTGGATACTTATGGAGTCAAGAGATTGTTGACCATAAAGAACTTCAAAGCAAAGTAAAACGTGTTGAATATGCTGATGGAAGTATAATTTATGTCAATTACAATGATGATAAAGTTGAATTTACAGATTCCGAAACTAAGGAAAAAGTGACAGTTGAAGCTATGGGATATCTGGTAAGGAGGGGAAAGTAATATGAGTACAGATGTTATTAAAACTCCTGTGAACTCTTCTAAAAAGAAGAAGAGGAAAAAAGGGTTCAGTCTTGAAAAGAGAAGAGCTTTGGCAGGGTATGCTTTTGTGTCACCCTTCATAATAGGCTTTATGGTATTTATGTTGTATCCATTGATTACTTCTTTACAGTGGGCAATGTCAACAGGTGGAATTACCACAATAAATGATGTGGGTAGATTTCAAATTCAGGAATTTGTTTGGTTGGGTAATTTTCGGAATATATTGGTTTCCAATATTGAGTTTTTAGAAGCATTTCTTGATACTATTCAGAGAACATTTTTATGGACACCATTCATAATTGTATTTTCTCTGTTTATAGCAATACTTCTCAATAAAAAGATAAAATTCAGAGGTGTTTTCAGGGTTATATATTTCCTTCCAGTGCTATTGGGAACAGGTTTGGTTTTTTCTCAATTGAGTCCGGTAACAGATATGCTTACAACACCTATGGAATTGTCTCGAACAATACAGTTTATATTTAGAAATGAAGGGGTTGAAGGATTCTTAGGAGACTTGTTGAAGAGCATAATTTCAATGTTTTGGAAAACAGGTGTTCAAATAGTAATTTTCCTTTCAGGTTTACAGGGAATATCAGAGTCAATGTATGAGGCGGCTAGAGTTGATAGTGCAAACTGGTGGGATATGCTTTGGAAGATAACAATACCAATACTTTCGCCTATGATTTTGCTTAATACTATTTATACAATAATTGATTCATTCAGGGATAATGCTAATCCAATAGTTGCATATATTTCAAAACAATATGCTAATGCAGAATGGACAACAGTTTCAGCTATGGGATGGCTTTACTTCTTAGTAACATTGATTCTATTGGGAACGGTGTTTGCAATAACAAGGAGGTTTGTATTCTATGAAAAATAATACTGCTAAAGCGAGCCGTTTTCAGGTTGTAAATATTATGAGAAGTGATTTGCCAAATAAAATTAAGGCAGAATTAATTTGGAGAAGGAGTAAAGGCGGGTTTACAAATCTTCCTATATACTTTTTGCTTATAGCAATGTCATTCGTATTCTTACTTCCTTTTGTTTATATGATTTTAAGATCGATGATGATGTTTGAAGATATTCAGAATGTTACAATGGTTAAATGGCTTCCTAGATCGTTATATTTTGAAAATTATACCAGTGCAGTTCAAGCGCTTGATTATGGAGCAAAGCTTTGGAAATCTGTTTGGACTACGGGCCTCGCAGTAATAGGACAGCTTATGACTTGTACATTTGTTGCATATGGTATTGCGAGACTTAAATTTAAGGGAAGAGGATTGATTTTTGGGTTGGTTATATTCACTTTGATTGTACCTCCCCAGGTAACAATTGCTCCAACTTACATTATGCTTTCGCCAAATAGCCCGTTTAATATTGCATTGGGTACAGATTTCTTTAACTGGCAGGATACATTTTTGCCAATGATTGTTCCTTGTTTCTTTGCAATGGGATTGAGCGGAGGATTGTTTATCTTTATTTACAGACAGTATTTCCGTGGTATGCCTGAGGAACTTGAAAATGCTGCACTTATCGACGGATGCGGAATATTCGGAACATATTTTAGAATTATTTTACCAAATGCGAAGTCACCTATGCTGGTTGCACTTATATTGTCTTTGGTATGGCAATGGAATAACTTCTTTGAACCATCAATTTTCATTCGTGACATTGTTGGTTCAGGAAACTTACCTATGCAGTTACAGGCAATGGGGGAGAATTTAGGACCTATGGGTGGAAATTTGAACCCTGCTGTAACAATGGCGGCTACATTTTTGGTAATTTTACCAGTTATTTTGGTATTCTTCCTATTACAGAATCAATTTATGAAGGGTATTGAAAGAGTTGGTCTAGCAAACTGATAGTATTTTATGAAGGCAGAGTAATCGGGGATTATTCTGCCTTCTTCTATGTGATTATTGAAAATAGTTAAATTTAGGAGGATAAAAAATGCAAATAAAAAGGCTTACAGAAATTAAATCAACCTCTATGACAGGGGCAGAAGCGGCAATGATTGCATCTTTGCAAGGTGTAATAGCAGATAAGACAGATGACCGTATTTTTATAAACTGCAAGAGAACAGATTGGTCATTGCAAGATTTGAAAGATAACCACAGTATTCCATATGTAACAGAGAACAATCCTTGGAAATTTATTGAAAAATACAAAGAATATATTAAGGGCTATATATTATATTTTGGAGATTGTCCAGATTACAATCCAGATGCAGACCTTGAATATGAGCCTGATGCAAACGAATCAATAAATGTGGCAAATACTATTGCATCTTTCCATGATGCAATTATAATAGATCAAACTTTAGAAGCAAGAATTAAAGAACTTAACATTCCGATGATAATGGACGTAAGTGATAAAACAAGTGAGTGGGCATTTGAAAATTATTGGGATAAAGTGAATCATGATATGGTTATAGAGGTGTTTCCTCAGCTTAAAATGTTTTTGAGAGATTATGCATATACTCAGAAAGCATTTGTTTTTCACAGAATAAGTGAAGAAGGCGGTCTTAGAGGTAAAATACTGCAAAGGATGAATACCAATGGAGTTTTGATAGGCTGGTCAGAATCAAACACAGAGAGTGGAGAATTGCTCTATATAAGTGAAACCTCAAAGAATGGAATTGCAACAATACCAAGCGACTGGTCAGCAAATTTAACTGTTTTTTCAGAATTTCCTAAAAAAGACGCAAAACAGTGGAAGAGAAACCCAGTGAAGAAAGAGGAAAACGTACACTATGTTTCAATTCTTATGTCTGATGGAGACAATGAGCAATGGGTATTTAATGACCTTTTGACAAGTGAAAAATGGTTTAATAATAAATATAAGGGGCAGTTTGATATGTCATATGCAATGCCGCCATATATTTATGACCAAGCACCAACACTTCTTGAAAAGATGTACAAGGACTCGGCAAATACTGAGAAGGGACAGGACCAGTTTATTGTGGGACCATCAGGTCTTGCATACATGTATCCGTCTTTATATCCAGAAAAGAAGTTGGATGAACATGTAGAATTACTCAATGATTATATGAAGAAAACTGATACCAAAGTAGTGGCAATAATAGATGATCAATCACTCGAAAGAATAGATCTTTGGGATAAATATACCAAACAATCAGAGGTTAAGGGATTGATATATCTTGAGTACTTTGTGCACTCTACACATGGCGGGAAAATGTATTTTTCAAATGGGAAGCCAGTTGTATCCTGTGCCGAGATGTTATGGCAGGATTTGACAAAGGATGAAGAGGTTGTTGAAAGAATTAATAATGGCTCGACAGATATAACATCACCAGAGGCTTATTCATTAGTGTATGTTCATGCATGGAGTAAAAATATGGATGATGTTGCAAAAATGGTGTCGCAGTTTAATGAAAATGTGAGGATTGTGAATCCGGAACAGTTTATGGAGTTAATTACTGAAAATGTTAAAAGATAAGTTAGATGAATTCTTGGTAGAGGTTGAGAAACCTGCCAGATATACAGGCGGAGAGTGGAACAGTATTGTGAAGGACAAAGAGAAAACAGAAGTCAGATTTGCCTTCTGTTTTCCTGACACCTATGAAATAGGAATGTCACATCTAGGAATGAAGATACTCTATCATGCTATAAATGAACGAGATAATCTTTGGTGTGAACGAGTATTTGCACCATGGATTGATATGGAAGAAAAAATGAGAGAGCACAATATACCTCTCTTTGCACTGGAGTCAATGGAACCTATAAATACCTTTGATTTCATTGGGTTTACTCTTCAATATGAGATGAGCTATACAAACATATTAAATATGCTTGATTTGGCGGGAGTGCCGCTCTTTTCAAAAGACAGAGATGATAAGATGCCAATTATATGTGCAGGCGGACCATGTGCTTGTAATCCCGAACCAATTGCGGATTTTATAGATATCTTCATGATAGGTGACGGAGAAGATATTGTAATTGAAATCATGGAACTTTACAACCAAATGAGGAAAGAATTTGATTACACAAGGCAAAAATATCTGGAAGAAGCGGCAAAAATAGAAGGAGTATATGTTCCTGCACTTTATGAAATTGAATATAATGATGATAAAACAATAAAAGCAGTAAATCCGAAATTAGAAAGTGTACCAGCAAAAGTAAAACGCAGAATTATAATAAATTTGGATGATGCATATTATCCGGATAAATTGGTGGTTCCTTTTACTGAAGCAGTACATGACAGAATATCACTTGAGCTTTTCAGGGGTTGTGCAAGAGGCTGTCGTTTTTGTCAAGCAGGAATAATTTACCGTCCGGTAAGGTGGAAGTCTTTGGACAATTTATTGGATAAGGCAGTTAAATTGGTTCAAAACACAGGGTATGATGAAATATCTTTGATGTCACTAAGTTCATGTGACTATCCTGAACTTGGACCTTTAGCAGATGCGTTAATGGAGAAGTTTGAGGAAAAGAAGGTTAATTTGGCATTGCCGTCACTTAGATTGGACTCATTTACAATGGATTTGCTCAATAAAACTACAAAAGTTAGAAAGAGCGGATTGACATTTGCACCAGAGGCGGGAACACAAAGACTAAGAGATGTAATAAACAAAGGAATTAAAGAGATAGATTTATATAATGCTGTATCTTTAGCCTTTAATGGCGGATACAACAGAGTTAAGCTGTATTTTATGACAGGACTTCCCACAGAAACAGAGGAAGATATAATAGGTATAGCTCAGCTTGCTGATGGTGTGGTAAAGGAATACTTTAAACTGCCAAAAGATAAAAGACCTAGAGGGCTTATCATAACAGTGAGTACTTCCGTTTTTGTACCAAAGCCGTTTACTCCGTTTCAGTGGGAAGCGCAGGACAAACCGGAAGTAGTAAGAGAAAAACAGCAGCTTTTAAAGAAAAATGTTACAAAGCAGGTAACCTATAATTATCATGAATCCACTTTGAGTGTCCTTGAAGCGGCAGTTGCAAGAGGGGACAGAGAGATGGGAAAGGTTATCTATTCGGCATTTAAAAAGGGATGTAAATTTGACAGTTGGGGAGACGTTTTTCAATATGAAAAATGGATTGAGGCTTTTGAAGAGTCTGGCGTGAGTCTTGACTTTTATGCTCATCGAAAGAGAGACTTTGATGAAATATTGCCATGGGATATAATAGATATGGGTGTTTCAAAGGAATTTTTGAAAAATGAATGTGAGAAAGCCTACGAAGAAAGAGTAACCCCCAATTGTATGGAAAAATGCTCTAACTGTGGAATAGCTTCATATAAAGGAGGGATTTGCATTGAAGAGTGTAAGAATTAAATATTCAAAGGATGACAGTGTTAAGTATGTTGCACATTTAGATACGCTTAAAACCTTTACCAGAGCGGCAAGAAGGGCAAATCTTCCTCTTACATATTCGCAGGGGTTTAATCCGCACCCGCATATGGTATTTGGACTGCCTTCTTCGGTTGGAATGATAAGTGTATGTGAGTATGCCGATATTGATTTTGAGGATGGGATTGCCTGTGAAGAGATAATGGAAGGCTTTAATAATAATCTTCCTCAGGGATTCCGGATATTGGAATGCCACGAAAAAACGTCGAAATCTAATATTATGGCAGAGATAAAATCTTCTCAGTTTGTAATATATATTCAATGTGGCAAGAGTGTTCCTGATTTGCAAGATATTGTAACGCATTTTATATGCAGGCAAGAAATTCCTGTTATGAAGAAGAGTAAAAAAGGTATGAGAGAGACTGATATCAAAAATATGATACACTTTATAAGTGTTGGTGAGGATAATGTTGGGTTGTATCTTATAACAGAAATTGCGGCAGGAAATGAATCCAACCTGAAGCCATCTTTATTGATAGAGGCGATAAATGTGCATGAAGATGCAGGTATAAAAATAAAGCAAATAATAAGAACGGAAATGTTTTTGAAATGAAGCAGGGCAGGGAAATAATCCTTGGCAGAAAAGACAAAAAAATATGTGCGGCTATTTTTCAGGAAGGACAGCTTTGCGAATATAAAGAGGAAGACAGTAACTATATAAAACTGGGAAATATTTATAGAGCAAAGGTGACAAAGGTTATGCATGAACTGAATGCGGCATTTGCTGAGATTGAAAATAGAGCTACTGTATATGTTGAAAATGCGCCGAAAAACCTTAAAGCTGGAAATATGCTGGTTTTATCCATTAAGCGTCTGCCATTTGATGGTAAATACCATATGGCAACCACGGACATTGTAATCACTGGGAAATATTCGGTGGTGGGATATGGTTTAAACGGCATAAACATTTCAAAGAAAATAACTGATCAGAAAAAAAAGATTGAATTAAAAGAGATTGCCGAGAGTGTTCTTGGAGCAAGTTTTGAAGAGGGGTTTGGTGTTATATTAAGGACTGCGGCAGGAGATATTTCTCATGAGATGTTGGAAAGAGAAATTGTACATTTGGCATATGTTTTGAAAAATATAATCGGCAGGGGTTTATGTGATGGCCCGCCAGAACTTCTTTATAGAGAATGTGATTTTCTTGAGCATATAATAAGAGATAATAATTTTCAAAGGATTGTTGCAGAAGGTATAGAACTTTATGAAGAGACAGAAGCAGTGGTTAAAGAAATAAATCCGAATTATAAAGGGAGTATCAGTTTACATAGAGGAGAATATAGCATTTTTGATGTATATGATGTTAATTCTGAAGTAAAAAGGCTTTTACAGAGAAAAATATGGCTTAAAAGCGGAGCTTATATGGTGGTGGACAAAACAGAGGCGCTGACGGCTATTGACATAAACAGCGGCAAGTATGACAATAAAGTTGGTTTTGAAACTATGGCATACAATATAAATGCCGAGGCGGCAAAGGAAATTGCAAAGCTTTTGTGTGTGAGAAATATTGGAGGAATAATCATTGTCGATTTTCTTAAAATGAGAGACGCAAACTCCAAGGAACAGCTTATAAAGGGTTTAAAGGAAGCCTTGAAAATTGACAGAGCAGGAACGGTAGTTGCCGGAATGACAAATCTGGGACTAATTGAAATTATCAGAAAGAGGATATAGAAGAATGAACTATTTGATAAAAGACATAAAGTTGGTAGAGGCAGGGAAGAGAAAGATTGAGTGGGTACAACAGAATATGCCTTTGCTCAGTGAGATAAAAAAGGATTTTGAGAAGAATAAACCTTTTAAAGGTTTGAATATCGCCCTTTCCATTCATTTGGAAGCAAAAACGGCTAACCTTGCGCTTTTACTTGCGGCTGGAGGAGCAAATATGTTTGTCACCGGAAGTAATCCTCTTTCAACTCAGGATGATGTTGCGGCGGCACTTGCGGCAGAAGGTATAAATGTATTTGCTTGGTATGATGCAACCGAAGAAGAGTATTTTAAGCATCTTAATATGGTGCTTGATGGAAAACCCAATATAATAATTGATGATGGAGGAGACCTTGTAACTCTCATTCATACAACAAGAGGAGAACTTCTTGATGGAATTATTGCTGGCTGTGAGGAAACTACTACAGGAATAAGCAGGCTTAAGGGCATGGATGATTCTAAACTGCTTAAGCACCCAATGATTGCGGTCAACAATGCACAATGCAAGTATCTGTTTGATAACAGATATGGAACAGGACAGTCTGTATGGGATGGTATAAACAGAACAACCAACCTTATTGTTGCAGGAAAAACGTGTGTTGTTGCAGGATATGGCTGGTGCGGCAAGGGAATAGCATTGAGGGCAAAGGCTCTTGGTGCAAAGGTTATAGTTTGTGAGATTGATTCAGTAAAAGCCATTGAAGCGCATATGGATGGTTTCGATGTAATGAAAATGGATGATGCGGCAGAACACGGAGACTTTTTTGTTACAGTTACAGGATGTAAAGATGTAATAACAGAGAAACATTTTTCAAAAATGAAGAATGGAGCAATTCTTTCAAATGCGGGACATTTTGATGTTGAAATAAATATAAAAGAACTAGAAAAGATGGCTGTTGAAGTAAAGGAACAGCGTAACAATATAAAGGGTTATAAAATTGCGGAAAACAAATGGGTAAATTTACTTGCTGAGGGTCGTTTGGTAAACCTTGCGGCAGGAGACGGTCATCCAGCGGAAATTATGGATATGAGCTTTGCTATCCAAGCACTTTCTGCAAAATATATAGCGGATAACCAGAATATTAGAAATTCACTTGAATTGGGAAAAATGCTTATAAATGTTCCTGAGCAAATTGATAGGTATGTTGCAGAGTTGAAATTGAGCACAATGGGAATTGGAATAGATTCACTTACTGAGGAACAGTCAGAGTATATTAATGCAGGAGAGTAGTTATGGGAGAATATAAGGTTACTTTACAGGAAATAATAGAAGAATTTGAACTTTCAGTGGTGTTTGGCAATGAATATATTTCAGAAGTGAACATTTCATCATTGGAAATCAACCGCCCAGGATTGCAGCTTGCGGGTTATCTTGATTATTTTGGAGTCGATAGAGTACAGATAATAGGAATGGTTGAGGTTGAATATTTAAAGAACCTAAGTCCGAAGGAAAGACTGTCTGCATTGGATGATTTTTTTAAATGTAGGTTTCCGTGCCTTGTGGTCTGCAGAGGTCTTCCCATATTTGAAGAGTTTTGTACAGTGGCTGAAAAATATAAAACACCTGTTTTATCAACCAGTGATGTTACCTCAAATTTTCTCAGTGGTATAATAAGATATTTGAATGTTAAGCTTGCACCGAGGATTTCAATGCATGCGACTTTGGTAGAGGTATATGGTGAAGGAATACTCATTTCAGGGAAGAGTGGCGTAGGTAAAAGTGAAACCACTCTTGAGCTTATAAAACGCGGGCATAGACTCGTTGCAGATGATCAAGTTGAAATAAGCAAGGTTTCAGATAAAACCCTTGTTGGCACGGCACCTGAGATTATACGTCATATGATGGAAATAAGAGGTATAGGGTTTATTGATATAAAGCATTTATATGGAATTGGCTCAGTAAAGTTGACTGAGAATATACGACTTGTTATAAATCTTGAAACTTGGCAGCCAGATAAGGAATATGACAGGGTGGGACTTGATGATAACTTTACTGAAATATTGGGTATAAAGATACCATCCATTACGATTCCTGTAAGACCAGGCAGAAACCTTGCTGTAATTGTTGAAGTTGCTGCAATGAATACAAGACAGAAGATTATGGGATATAATGCGGCGCAAGCACTAAATGATAGGGTTTTTAAGGCGGTTAATGATATTAATACATAAAAATAATAACGAAAAGTTGCTAAATATTGTATTTCACAACATTTTTATGCTATAATCCATAAAGAGCTTCTTGGAAGAGTAAAGGAGTTGTTTATGAGGCTTTTAAAAAATGAACTTTTAAGCAGGCATACCACTTTTAGAGTGGGAGGTCCGTGTGATGTACTGATTAATCCGGAGTCTTCAGATGAATTAATCTCTGTTATAAGAGATTTAAAGCAGAAGAGGGCTCTTCACTATGTAATCGGAAATGGGAGTAATCTTCTTGTAAGAGATGAAGGAATTAGAGCTACGGTTGTAGAAATTTCTAGAGAAATATCCAAAATCGAAATTTTGACGGAAATGGATAATGAAGTTATTATAAGTGCGGAGGCGGGAGCATCACTTGCAGTACTTTCATCATTTGCGTATAGAGAGGGTCTTGCAGGAGCTGAATTTGCAGGCGGGATACCAGGCACTGTAGGAGGTGCCGTATTTATGAATGCAGGCGCATATGATGGTGAAATATCGGGAGTGCTTGTATCCACACAGTATTATGATGGTTTGGTGGATGAAGTTAGAGAGATTGACAACGAAGCACATGTATTTGGATACAGAAAGAGTGTTTTTCAAGAAAATAATGGAATTATAATGAAGAGTATATTCAAATTTCCGAGGGGCGATAAGGTTGAAATAAAGAGAAAGATGGATGACTATTCAGCGAGAAGAAGAGAGAAACAGCCACTTGAATTTCCAAGTGCTGGAAGTACATTTAAAAGACCCAAAGGCAGTTTCGCAGGGAAACTTATTGAAAATGCAGGATTGAGAGGGTATAAAATAGGCGGGGCACAGGTGGCAGAAAAGCATTGCGGTTTTATTATAAACAGATGTAATGCATCAGCAGAGGATATTTTAAAACTTATCGATTATGTTAAGGAAGAGGTTTTAAAAAAATTTGGGATTGAGTTAGAGGAAGAAGTAAGGATATTATGAAGTTTTTGATTGTAACAGGTATGTCAGGAGCAGGTAAGAGTCAAGTTATAAAGGCTTTGGAGGATTTTGGTTATTTTTGTGTAGACAATATGCCTCCTGCGCTCATTGTCAAACTTGCAGAAATGTACATTAAGGGTGATACTAAGCTTGATAAGATTGCGCTGACTACAGATATAAGAGGCAGGAGTATGCTTAAAGATTTGCAGCCAGCACTCAATCAAATTGAAGATTTGCATATTAAATTTGATATACTATTTCTGATGCGTCTGACAAAACCTTGATTAACAGATTTAAAGAAACAAGAAGGATGCACCCGCTTTCAAAGGCTATGGGAAGTCTTGAAAAAGCAATTATAGAGGAACGCAAAAAGTTGTCAGCGCTGAAATCGCAGGCCAATTATGTAATAGATACTACAGATTTTTCAAATAAAGAACTTATGACAAAGATTGCAGAAACTTTTATGGAATCGGATTCAAGAGGAATGCTTATAAACGTGGTTTCTTTTGGACATAAAAGAGGAATGCCTCAAACTTGTGATCTCGCTTTTGATGTGAGATTCTTGCCCAACCCCTTTTATATACCAGAGCTTAAAAATCAAACGGGGATGGATAAGCGTGTTAGAGATTATGTAATGGGTTCCGTTGATTGTAATGAATTTTTAAAGAAGCTTTTTGATATGATAAAATTTTTAATTCCTAAATATATAATTGAAGGTAAAGCTGTTCTTGTAATAGGAATAGGTTGTACAGGAGGTAAACACAGGTCTGTCGTAATTGCAGAGGAATTGAAAAAATATATCGAAAGCCTCGGATACCCTGTCAATTTGGAGCATAGAGATGTCATTTTCAGTTGATGTAAAGAGAGAAATCAGTGTTATTTTGCCAAAGAAAGAATGTTGTGAGCTTGTACTTTCCAATTGCTACAATTTGGAAAATATAAGTAAGTTTATCATGGGCAAGTGTTGTATAAAAACATTACTGCGTCAAGCTTTTATAGATTTTGGTTCGGTTAACAATCCGGAAAAAAGCTATCATCTTGAATTGGTGGTTGATAGTGAGGAACTTGCAGCATTACTTACAGCAGTCATAAATGAGTATAATATAAGTGCGAAAATTATGGTTAGAGGAACATCCTATGTTGTATATTTAAAGGGTTCAGAAGATATTTCTGATTTTTTAAAGCTGACAGGTGCGGCAAATACAGTTATGGAGTTTGAAAATGTAAGGATTTTAAAGGAAGTAAGGAGTAATATCAACAGAGGTGTAAATTGTGAAACATCAAACATTCAAAAGAAAATAGATGCCTCCTTTAAGCAGATGGAGAGTATTGAATATATAAAAAATACGGCGGGACTTTCGTGCCTGCCTGAGGAGCTTCAGCAATTGGCAGAATTGAGATTGACAAACAAAGAAGCAGGACTTATGGAACTTGGTGAGCTTTCAAATCCGCGTGTGAGCAAATCTGGTGTAAGTCACAGAATGAAGCGTATTATAGATTTTGCGGAAAACTTGAAAAATAAAAAGGAGAACTGAAATGATTGAAAAGGTTGTGGTTTTTAATAAAAATGCTGTTTTAAGTGCAAAGGAAGCGGCGGCATTTGTTGCAGAGGCCAGGAAGTATGATTCTGATGTATGGATTGAAAAGGGAGACAAAAAGATTGACGGAAAGAGCATTATGGGAATAATGTCTCTGGCAGGAATAAGTAATGATAAGATTACTATTTGTGCAGATGGTGTGGATGAAGTTGCAGTACTTGAGGTTTTACTTAAAAGTATACAAAATACATAATTGGCAATTTATTTTAATTTGTGGTAAAATGATATAACTTAAAATAATAAAAATAGAATAAATTTGGGGTTGTTTACTGCAAAGAAAGGAAGAGAGTATGAAACGAATAATATCTGCCCTGCTAATTATTTGTATGGTGTTTGTGCTTGTATCATGTAATTCAAGTGAAAACAATTACAAAGATATTGAGCTTACAGAGATAAGTGAAGAGGGGGTTACTTGGCCGGAAGGACAGGCAATGCCGTCGTTTGCACCTGTTGCCGATATGATTGATGCTGTTGATATAACATCTAAAGGAGATGCTGTAAGATCTTTAGTAACCTGTTTTGCTGGGATAATTAACAGAAAACAGCCGCGCGTAATGATTTACACAAAGGATAATGAAAAATGGCCTGAAGAGATAGGGATAGACTATACAGTTACAAAGAATGAATCAGAAATTATCCTAAAATATAAAGATGAAATTAGTGGACTTGTGGTATGGGATACAAAGGTTCCGGATACAATTAATCTTGCAACAGCAGTGGCAGGTTTGAATAATGCTTTAGTTGTAAATGAAAAGTTGCTTGAAACATATTCATCAGGTGAGTTCTCATTTCCTATAATTGAGGATTTCAGAGGAAAATTTGAAGATAAGATCGAAGTTTATAATTATCTTTATGATAATTATTGGGAAAAATGTACTAAAAGACTTATACTTGGAATAATGCCAAATGGGTGGGAGATAAGAGATTTGGCAACAGCGGTAAATGCGGTGATTTTATGGCTTGACCCTAAAAAATATGAGGAAGTGGCTATGCTTGATAAATTCTTTAAGGACACTACACCTGGTGAGACCTTCTATTCAGGATGGTGGACATCAGAGGGTGATGGAGTAACCTATGGTTCAACCTATGGTGTACCTACTGTACCAGCTGATTATTATTACAACTATACATTATACGCCGGAACTTCAAGAGAGTTGGATATACCTACAGTGCCAGCAAAGCCAGAACTTGAAAATAAATTCTATATATCCTTTACATTTAGTGAGGGTGATAATTTGCAGTATGTTCAGCATGCAATGAAGAATGCAGGGCAACTGTGGCCATCAAAGGATAGAGGAAAGTACCCTATAAACTGGACTTGCGCGGCGGCATTGCTTGACGCGGGCCCTCAAATTTTAAATTATTTTTATAAAACTGCCACAGATAATGACGTTATCGTTTCTGGTCCATCAGGATTGGGATATGCGTATCCTACTGAATGGGGAAAGAGACTTGAAGATAAAGAAACATTTATTAAATATATTCAAAATACAGATAAGTATTTCAGAAGAACAGGCATGAATATAGCAACAATCTGGAATCATGTACATGATAAGCAGGCAGAGTTATATGCACAGAATGCACGTTCACTTGTGGGTCTTACAGTGCAAGAGCGTTATGGGGAACAATTGGGACAAATTACACTTGATGGAAAGATACCTCTTATAACAACGGCACCAAGATATGATGGAGATATCCCAAGAGTTCAAGGTATTATAGAGAATGTTATAGATGATTGGGATGGAGAGTCACCAGCATTTATGATTCCTCAAATTGTGTCATGGGAAACTGGAGGCGGAGTACCAGGAATAACCAGAATAGCAAAGGCATTGGAGAAGAAATACCCTGGTAAGGTTGAATTCGTAAGAGGTGACCATATTATGATGCTCTATTCAGAGGCACATGACCTTCCATACAATGTTGCATTAAGAGCTGAAAATGTTACTTCATCAGGAAATGAAGAGGGGTTAGTTGCTGAAAATGTATTTGATGGGTCATTTTCAAAGGATAAAGGCTGGCAGTATTCAGGTAGTGATGAAAAATATATTACTGTTGATTTGCAGAAAGAATATACAATATCACGTTATGTTGTTAAGAATGCAGCTTGTGCATATTATCCGGAAGATACAAATACTAAAGGATTTAAAGTTCAATACAGCAATGATGGAGAAAAATGGACAAATGTTGATGTAGTTAAGGGTAATAAAAGCAATATTGTAGATAAAGATGTGGAGAAGTTCACAGCACAGTATGTAAGATTGTATATAACTGATGCGGGAGCAGATAATATTGCGAGAATACAAGAGTTTGAGCTTTATGGTATAGCAAACAAATAATTTATAAGACAATTTATTTTAAAAATGGCACTTGGAAGACTATATGTTTTTCAAGTGCTTTTTTGATGCCTAAAAAGGAATAATTTGGGAAATATTGAAAATACTATTGGTACAAATACGATTTGAAATGGAGGAGTATACATGAAAGTAGATTTTATAAAGAAGAATACAGTATTACTCATTAAAATCAACGGTGAAATAGATCATCACTCAGCAGCAGAGGTGCGTGAGAAGATTGATTTATACATTACAGGGAGCAATACAAAATACATTGTGATGGATTTTTCAAAGGTTGGATTTATGGATAGTTCGGGTATAGGAATGGTTATGGGCAGATATAAGAATATAAAAAGAGTGGGCGGAGAACTTTGTATAGTATCAGCAAATAGTTCTGTAAAGAGAATTCTTGATATGTCAGGAATAACCAGTGTGATACCAGTATATAAAAATAAAGAAGAGTTTTTGGAGGTGATTAAATGAAATACGATAACCACATTAAGATTGAATTTATGAGTAAATCATGCAACGAATCTCTTGCAAGAACTGTAGTTGCAGCATTTGTATCACAGCTTGATCCTACATTGGAGGATATGGCGGATATAAGAACAGCGGTTTCAGAGGCGGTTACCAATGCAATTATCCATGGTTATGAGGGTGGAAAGGGCAAAGTGGTGATGGAGTGTTACCTTCTAGATAGAACAGTAGAGATAAAAATTACTGATAAAGGTATGGGAATAGAAAATTTGGAGCTGGCAATGCAGCCGCTTTATACGTCAAAGCCTGAGCTTGAAAGGTCGGGTATGGGATTTACAGTAATGCAAAGTTTTATGGACTTTCTTGAAGTTAAATCGGAAATAAATAAGGGAACAACCATCATAATGAGAAAGTACATAAAGAATGCAGCATGAACTTTTAAGAAGAGCACATCAGGGGGATAGGAAAGCCCGTGATGCCATTGTAAAAGAAAATTTGGGGCTTGTGTATAGTGTAATTAAAAGATTTCAAAACAGAGGATATGAACATGATGATTTATTTCAACTTGGAAGTATAGGACTTATAAAAGCAATAGATAATTTTGACGAAAGCTTTGGAGTAATGTTTTCAACATATGCAGTGCCTTTAATAATGGGTGAAATCAAACGTTTTATACGTGATGACGGACCTGTTAAAGTTAGTCGTACCCTAAAAGAACTTAATGTGAAATTGAGATATTTAAGTGAAAGCATACTTAAAGAAGAGGGAAGAGAGGCAGGCGTATGTGAACTTGCGGAACAGCTTGGTGTGGAAGTTTGCGACATAGTAGAAGCGCTTGATGCAGCATTGCCCATTTCTTCACTTGATGAACCTGTCAATGAAAGAGATGGAAATACAACATTGTTAAGTGAAATTGTAGTCGATGATAATGCAACAAAGGAGAGCGATATTTTAAATAGAATGCTTGTAAATGATGTCATGAATATACTCAGCGAACGGGACAAAAGCATAATCTATATGAGGTTTTTTCAAAGAAAAACACAGATGGAGATTGCCAGAATGCTTGGGATTTCTCAAGTTCAAATTTCAAGAATAGAAAAAAAGGCATTGAAGATGATGAGGAATCATGTTGGATAATGTACTGGATGAAAAAGTAAAACTGGGTTATAATAACAGGTATAAACTTGAAAGGTGATGATTTTATGAAAATTTTGTTTGCAGCATCTGAAGTATATCCATTTGCAAAATCAGGAGGTTTGGGAGATGTTGCTTATGCATTGCCCAAAATGCTTCGCAGTCTTGGTATTGATGTTAGAATAATAATGCCTAAATACAAAAGCATACCTGAAAAATACACCTCAACAGTCATTCATATAGCAAATTATGGTGTGCCAGTGGGCTGGAGAAATCAATACTGTGGTTTGCAATACATAAATTATAGTGACATACCTGTATATTTTATTGATAATGAGTATTATTTTAAGAGAAATGAACTATATGGTGACTTTGATGATGGAGAAAAATTTTCATTCTTTAACAGAGCGGTTTTGGAGAGTATAAAATATATGGAAGATTTTATTCCTGATGTAATACATTGCAATGACTGGCAAACCGGAATGATACCACTTTTGTTAAAAGCACATTTTTCAAATTACAGTAATATAAAGACAATATTCACAATTCACAACTTAAAATATCAAGGAGTATTCAGCCCTGAAATATTGGAAGAACTACTCTGTCTTGATATGTCCTATTATGCAGAAGATAAATGCAAATATATGGATGGAGTATCCTTTATGAAATCTGCAATAAAATATTCAGATGCGATTACAACAGTGAGCCCTTCCTATGCAGAGGAAATTCAAATGCCTTACTACGGAGAAGGTTTACACGGATTGCTTGAAGAAAATAACTATAAATTACATGGGATACTAAATGGATTAGATTATGATGTATTCAATCCAGAAACAGACGAATGCATTTTTGAAAAATTCGGTGTCAAAGGTTATAAACTCAAAGTAAACAATAAATTGGCACTTCAAAAAGAGTTTGGAATGCCAGAAGATTCAGAAACTCCAATGATTTCAATTGTTTCAAGGCTTGTTGAGCAAAAGGGACTTGATCTCATAATTGGAGTGTTTGAGGAATTGCTGAGAATGGATGTACAGATAGTTATTCTCGGTTCCGGAGATGTAAAATATACTGATTTCTTTGAGTATTATGCAAAAAGTTATCCGAGTAAAGTCCATGTATATTGGGGATATAGTGATGAACTTGCCAGAAAAATATATGTTGCTTCGGATATGTTCTTAATGCCATCTCAGTTTGAACCATGTGGAATAGGTCAGTTAATAGCAATGAGATATGGTACATTGCCCATTGTTCGTGAAACCGGAGGATTGAAGGATACAGTACAGCCATATAACGAATACACAAAAGAAGGACTTGGGTTTTCATTTGCTAATTATAATGCACATGAAATGCTTGATATTATAAGAATGGCAGTAGATACTTACAAAAACAAAAAAGTATGGTATAATCTCGCGGTGAGTGCAATGAAAGCGGATTTTAGTTGGAAACTTTCTGCACAAAAGTATATAGACATATATAAGGGGTTAATTTAATGAAATTATTTAATTTTGCGAGGTGCTTACTGTGAATTTAAAGAGAGAAACATTTAAGAATGATTACAAGAATAGACTTATGGCGGAATTTGCCAGTACAGTTGAAGAGGCAACAGAATATCAAAAATATGTTGCACTTGGCGAACTTGTAAGACAATATATGACTCAAAATTGGTATTCAACCAATAAAACGTATTATAAAAACGGAGTAAAGAAAATCTACTATTTTTCAATGGAATTTCTTATAGGAAAGCTTATGGAGTCCAATATGCTGAACATGGGAATATTGGAAGTTGTAAAGGAAGGTCTTAGCGATTTTAAAATAGATCTTGATAAATTGCTGAAACAGGAACCGGATGCAGGGCTTGGAAATGGCGGATTGGGAAGACTTGCGGCATGTTTCCTTGATTCTATGGCATCATTGTCGATACCAGGAACCGGAGTTGGCATAAGATATAGGTATGGTCTGTTTGAGCAGAAAATTGTAAATGGATATCAAGTTGAAGTTCCAGACAACTGGCTGAGTGTAGACAATGTGTGGGAAATAAGACGTTATGAGGAATCTTGTCTGGTTAGATTTGGCGGAAAACTCAATATGAATTGGGAGAATGGTAAATTAAAACCAATATATTATGACTATGAAACAGTGCTTGCAGTTCCTTATGATATGCCTGTTCCAGGATATGACAATAACACAGTAAATACGCTGAGACTTTGGAGCGCGGAAAATTATTATGATGATGAAAATTTAAAGATAATGACAGGCGGAAGAGGTTTGAGTGAAGATAAGTATACTCCTCATCCAATCTCACAGTCATTATATCCTGATGATTCCACTGAAAAAGGTAAAATGCTGAGATTGAAGCAAGAGTATTTCTTTGTTTGTGCAGGATTGCAAAATATAATAAGAAATCATAAGCAAGCAGGTTTCTCAATGCATGATTTTGATAAATATGTAGCATTGCACATTAATGATACCCATCCAGCTGTTGCCGTGGCAGAGCTTATGAGAATTCTCCTTGATGAAGAGGAATTTGAATGGGAAGAAGCATGGGATATAACAGTGAAAACATGTGCCTATACAAATCACACAATACTTGCAGAGGCTCTTGAAAAATGGGATATAAATATGTTCAAGGGATTACTCCCAAGAGTATATTTGATTATTGAGGAGATAAATAGGCGTTTTTGTGCAGAAGTTGCTGAAAAATATATGGGAAACTGGGATAAGATAAGCAAAGTTTCTATTATTCAGGATGGTGTGGTTAAAATGGCGCATCTTGCAATTGTAGGAAGCCATTCGGTAAATGGTGTTGCAGCGCTTCATACAGAAATTTTAATGAATGAAGAACTAAAGGATTTTAATGAATTTTATCCAGGAAAATTCAACAATAAGACAAATGGAATAACACACAGACGTTGGCTTATAAGCGCAAATCCGGAATTGTCCGCATTCATAACAGAGCATATAGGTAATGGGTGGGAAAAGGATGCGTCTCAGCTTTCAAAGCTTTTGAAGTATACTGATGATACTAAATTTCTCAGTAAGCTGTCAGATGTTAAGTTGGAAAAGAAAAAACAGTTGGCAGATTATATAAAGAAGACAATGGATATAGATGTAAATCCAAAATCCATTTTTGATATACAGGTAAAGAGACTTCATGGATATAAAAGACAGCTTTTAAATGTTCTAAATATAATGAATCTTTATAATAGGTTGATTGATGATCCAGATTTGGATATAGTTCCAAGAACATTTATATTTTCAGCGAAATCTTTCCCAAGTTATCTGCTTGCAAAAGAGATTATAAAGTTGATACACTGTGTTGCTGATATTATCAACAATGATAGGAGAATAAAAGATAAGATAAAATTGATTTTCCTTGAAAACTATGGTGTATCGCTTGCTCAGGTTATAATTCCGGCAGGAGATGTAAGTGAACAGATATCAACCGCATCTAAAGAAGCGTCTGGAACAGGAAACATGAAGTTTATGATGAATGGTGCAGTTACAATGGCAACTCTTGATGGTGCTAATGTTGAAATTTATGAAGAGACAGGAGACGATAATATAATTCTCTTTGGATTACGTTCAAATGAAGTAATAGAGCTGACAAACAGCAGAAAATATAACGCAAGACAAATACTTGAAAATGATGCAAGATTGATGAGGATTATTTCTCAAATGAGAAATGGTTTTTATAGCAAACGTCTGGATGAATTTGATTTAATATATCGTCATCTTGTAAATGAGAATGATCCATATTATATTTTAAAAGATTTTGCAGCATATGTAGAGGCGCAGAATAAAGTGGACAGTATTTACAGAGATAAAGAAAAATTCTTGAAAATGTCTCTTGTAAACATTGCTAAGTCGGGAAGATTTTCAAGTGATTCTACAATCAAGAGGTATGCAGATGAAATCTGGGGAGTGGAAGAAACCATTATAAAGGTTGATTTGTAGTGAAAAATAGGACTTGACATGAAATGCGAAAAATAGTAATATTAGGAAAGTAGATTTGATTTTGTGAGAGTGGGGCGAGCCCACTCTCAGTTGTTTGTATAAGGGAAATGACAAAAGAAAGGTGCTTAGATGGCAGAAAATAAAGTTGAGAAAAGGGTTTTTGAAATGGTTTTGCCTTTGACAGAAAACTTGGGTTATGAACTGGTTGATGTTGAATATGTAAAAGAAGGGCCGAATTATTTTTTAAGAATATATATCGACAAGCCAGAAGGAGTTTCGCTTGATGACTGTCAAATTATAAATAATATTGTTGAACCAGTACTTGATAAAGAAGATCCCATTTCTGCGGCATATTTCCTTGAGATATGTTCTCCGGGACTAGACAGACCATTGAAAACAGATAGAGATTTTGAAAAATACAATGGTGAAGAGGTTGAACTAAATTTGTTTGCGGCAGTTGATGGAGTAAAACATTTTGAAGGTGTACTGCTAGGCAAAAAAGATGGAATTATAACAATTGAAGTAGAAAACAAAAAAGAAGGAATTAAAGAAATATCTTTTCCTAGTGAAAAGATTTCTATTATAAGAAGATTAATAAAGTTTTAGGAGGTATTCTGGAAAAATGAGTCTGGAAATGATTAGGGCACTTGAGGAACTTGAAAAGGAAAAGAGAATTGATAGAGAGATAATATTTACATCAATAGAAGAGGCTTTGGAGTCATCCTATAAAAAGAATAATGAGACCACTTCAAATACAAAGGTTAAAGTGGATAGAAATGATGGCGAAATAAAAGTGTTCGCTACAATGAATATAGTGGAAAATGTTGAAGACCCTTCAATAGAAATATCGGTTGAAGCTGCTCGTAAAATTGATGGGAATTATCAGGCTGGTGATGTAACTGAAATTGAGGTTACTCCTAAAAATTTCGGGAGAGCAGCAGCTCAGAAAGCAAAACAAATTATTGTGCAGAAGATACGTGAAGAAGAACGTAATTTAATGTACAATGAATATTATAGCTATGAAAAGGATATAATCAGCGGAACTATTCAGAGAATTGAAGCAAGTCAATATAATCCTGGAGAACATACAATATATATTGATATAGGTAAGCTTGAGGCTATATTGACACCTCAAGAGCAGGTTCAAGGAGAAGTATACAGAGTTGGTGACCGTATTAAAACATATGTGCTTGAGGTTAAAAGGACAAATAAGGAACCCAAAATATTTGTTTCCAGAACACATCCTGGTATAATAAAAAGATTGTTTGAACTTGAAGTTGCAGAAATAAGACAGGGATTTGTAGAGATAAAGAGTATATCGAGAGAAGCTGGTTTTAGAACAAAGATTGCTGTACACTCTGTTGATGAAAAAGTTGATCCAGTAGGTGCATGTGTAGGGCAAAAGGGTCAGAGAGTACAGAATATAGTAAATGAGCTGAGAGATGAGAAGATAGACATTATTGAATGGAGTGCAAATTCAGATGAATTTATTGCGAACAGCTTGAGTCCATCAGCGGTTTCAAGAGTTCAGGTAAATGAGGATGAAAAGAGTGCAAAAGTTGTTGTTCCAGATAATCAGCTCTCACTTGCAATAGGTAAGGAAGGACAGAATGTAAGACTTGCAGCAAAGCTTACAAACTGGAAAATAGATATAAAGAGTGAATCTCAGATAAGAAGTATGCTTGAAGCTGATTTGTTGAACATAGATTATGATAAAGCTTCTGATTTCAGCAATTACAGCTTGGATGAGCAAATTTCTTCTTCTGCAAAAGAAATAGAGGCACAGCTCTTTAATTCTTTTGTGCCTGATGAAAGTCAGGAGAATGAGGAAGAAGAGGAAAAGGGCGAGGAATAATGAAGCAGAAAAAAATACCTATGAGAAGGTGTCTTGGCTGCAATGAAAGTAAACCAAAGAAAGAACTTTTGAGAATTGTAAAGGTTGCTCAAAAGTTGATTGAAGAGGGTAAAGCAGTAGAGAAGATATGTCTTGACAGTACAGGAAAGATTGCTGGAAGAGGAGCATATATCTGTTATAATACAGAATGCTTAAAGAAGGCAAGAAAGGCCAAAAGACTGGAAAGAGAATTTGAAACCGATATATCAGAGGAGATTTATGAATCATTAATTTCAAACATGGAGGAAATTAATGGAAATTGACAAAGTATATGGTATTATAGGTATGGCAAACAGAGCTAGAAGGCTTGTATCCGGAGATGAGACTTGTGAAAGAACAATTCGTTTGGGTAAAGCAAAGCTTTGTATAGCTGCAGAAAATGCCTCAGAGAACACAAAAAAGAAGTTTACAAATATGTGTAATTACAGAAATGTTAAGCTTATTTTTTGGGGAGACAAGGAAATGCTGGGTAAGTTTACAGGGAAGGCTGTGAGAGCAGTTATTGTTGTAACAGACAACGGTTTTTCAAAGAAAATACAGGAATTAATAGGTGAATGAAATTGCGGGGGTGCAAACCATTGGAGAAAGTAAGAATACATGAATTAGCAAAGGTGTTAAATACAAGCAGTAAGAGGATTATTGAGAAACTCAATGAAATCAATATTTTTCCTAAAGGCGCTATGAGTTATCTTGAGCCTGGGGAATATAATTCGCTGAGAAAATATCTTGGTATGGCACCTGTGGAAACAGCAGGTAGTACAGCCTCTGATTCTGGTGAGGAAAAATCAGGAGAAGGAGTGAAAACTGCTGTACGTAAAAAACCAAGCGGAATAGGCGGTTCAAATAATATTATTAAAAGAAGAGTTATCAATAGTGAAAATGAAGAAAAATCCAATAAACCCGTAAGCACAGGAACCGTATCAAGAAGATCTGCCGGCTCAGGTTTGAGGTCCGGATATGTTGTAAGAGATGATGAAGTTACTTATGCAACAGGAGGCAAAGCTGAAAGAAAGACATCTAAAGCAAAGCCAGATAGAGTAAATGATAAATCACAGGATAGTAAGACAGAAGTTAAACCAGAGGTTAAGGTGGATGTTAAGCCTGAAGTGACTGGAGTGACTGGAGAGAAAAAATCTAAAGAAGCAAATGTTGAAGTGAAAGTGAGTGACAGTGTGCCAAAAGAACCCGTGAAGAATGAATCTGCAATTAAGGTTGAGGAGGCAGTTAAGGCTGCTGATAAAAAGGATGAGAAACCAGAAGTAAAATCAGAGCCTGCGGTAACTGAAAACATTGTAAAGAATGAAGAAAAAAAGCCTGAACCTGTTGTTCAAGACAGAGCACAGGACAGACCAGAAAATACAAGTCAGGGTCAAAGTAATTATCAGGGTAATAGAGATAGACAAGGCTACCAAGGTCAAGGTCAGAATAATTATCAAGGTAATAGAGATAGACAAGGCTACCAGGGCCAAGGTCAGAATAATTATCAAGGTAATAGAGATAGACAGGGCTACCAAGGCCAAGGTCAAAATAATTATCAAGGAAACAGAGATAGACAAGGATATCAAGGTCAAAACAGACAGGGGTATCAGGGTCAGAATAATAATTATCAAGGGAATAGACAAGGTTATCAGGGTCAAGGCCAGGGTAATTATCAAAATAGGCAAGGCGGCCAAGCTGGTCAGGGGTATCAAGGCCAAAACAGACAGGGCTACCAAGGTCAAAACAACTATCAAGGTAACAGACAAGGTTACCAAGGTCAAGGTCAAAATGGATATCAAAATAGAGATAGACAGGGATACCAAGGTCAAGGTGGTCAAGGTCAAAACGGATATCAAAATAGACAAGGATATCAACCGAGAAATAATAACAATTATGTTCCGGGAAAAGATGATGAGGATACAAGACCTGCTTATCAGAGAAGACAGCCTGTTAAGAAAGAAGAAAAGCCAGAAGCAGTACAAAAAGCTGAGTTAAATGCGCGTATAGAGGAAGCTAAAAAAGAAGCCCAAGCAAGAGAGCAGGAAAAGTTTATCAAAAGGGAAAACAAAAAGGAAAATGCACCTAAAAGTAATGTTGTCCCAAATAAAGGGAAACGTAATAATAAACTTGACATGCCGTTTGTAGGTGAAAAGAAAGGTGTTAATGAAGTATTTTCAGATGAATTTGTACTTGAAGGTATTTCAGATGACTCCAATAAATTTAAAAGAGGAAACAGAAATAAAAGGAATCGCAGGATGCCGCAGAGAGTATCACAGCCTCCGATTATTGCAGTACTTACACATGTGACGTTACCTGAAAGTCTTACAGTTAAGGAACTTGCAGAGTCACTAAAGAAAACTAGTGCAGAAGTAATGAAGAAAATGCTTCTCATGGGTATTATGGCAAATGTAAATCAGGTAATTGATTTTGCGACAGCTGAAATAGTAGCAGATGAATTTGGAATAAAGGCGACTCAGCAAGTAGTTGTTACAGAAGAGGATGTACTCTTTGATGACGCAGAGGATGAAAATGATGAAAATGCGGTTACAAGACCTCCAGTAGTAGTAGTAATGGGTCATGTTGACCATGGTAAAACATCACTTTTGGATGCAATAAGAAGTGAACATGTTGTTACAGGTGAAGCAGGCGGGATAACACAGCATATAGGTGCTTATACAGTTAATATCAAGGACAGAGACATTACCTTCCTTGATACTCCAGGTCATGAAGCTTTCACTGCAATGAGAGCGAGAGGCGCACAGACAACAGATATAGCAATACTTGTTGTTGCGGCTGATGATGGTGTAATGCCTCAGACAGTTGAGTCTATCAATCACGCAAAAGCAGCAAATGTATCAATAATTGTTGCTGTAAATAAAATTGATAAAGTTGGTGCAAATGTTGATAGAGTAATGCAGGAATTGACAGAGCATGGATTGGTAACAGAAGAATGGGGCGGAGATACAATATTTGTGCCTGTGTCTGCTAAAAAGAATGAAAATATTGATACATTGCTCGAAATGGTTTTGTTAACAGCTGATGTTATGGAACTTAAAGCAAATCCAAATAAACAGCCTAAAGGTACTGTAATTGAGGCGAAGCTTGACAAAAACAGAGGTCCAGTTTCAACTGTTCTTGTACAAAGAGGAACATTAAGGCTTGGTGATTCTGTTGTTACAGGTACAACGGTGGGAAGAATAAGGGCAATGACCGATGACAAGGGCAAACCTATTAAAGAGGCCGGTCCTTCCATTCCGGTGGAAATTTTGGGATTACCTGATGTTCCACAGGCAGGNGAAGTTTTCTATGGTATAACTGATGAGAAACTTGCAAAGCAGTTGGCTGAAAAGAGAAAAGTAAAAATTAAGGAAGAACAGGCAAAATCAAAATCAATGGTATCTCTTGATGATTTGTTTAACCAGATTCAAGATGGAAATATCAAAGAGATAAATATAATTGTAAAAGCTGATGTACAGGGTTCAGTTGAAGCTGTGAAACAGTCTTTAGAAAAACTTAGCAATGAAGATGTAAGAGTGAGAATTATTCATGGTGCAGTAGGTGCAGTAAATGAGTCTGACATATCACTTGCACAAGTGTCCAATGCTATGATTATAGGCTTTAACGTAAGACCGGGACCTAATGTTCAAGTGGCCGCAGAGACAGCAGGAGTTGACATGAGATTGTATACAGTTATATACAATGCGATTGAAGATGTATCCTCTGCAATGAAGGGTATGCTTGACCCAACCTTTAAAGAAGTAGTACAGGGTCATGCTGAAATCAGACAGATTTATAAAGTGTCTGGAGTAGGAACAATAGCAGGAAGTTATGTAACAGATGGTAAGATAACAAGAAATTCCAATATAAGACTTGTAAGAGACGGAATAGTAATTCATGACGGAAAGCTTGCATCACTAAAACGTTTTAAGGATGATGCAAAAGAAGTACTTACAAACTTTGAATTTGGTTTTTCAATTGAAAAGTACAACGACATCAAAGAACTTGATGTTATCGAAGCGTATATAATTGAGGAAGTCAAGAGAGACTAGTGTAAAAAGGTTCAATAGCATTGAACAGAGGAGAAAAGATTGGAAAGAATTAATAGAATTAATGAAGAAGTAAAGAAGGTACTGAGTGAAATAATATCCAATGATATAAAAGATCCCAGACTGCCGATGCTCACAAGTATAACAAGTGTGGAGACAGCAAGGGATTTGAAATATGCCGATGTATATTTCAGTGTTCTTGGCGGAGAAAAAGAGAGAGCTGATGCATTGGCAGCACTGAAAAGTGCATCAGGATTTATACGCCGTGAACTGTCACGCAAGGTAAAGTTGAGAGTGACACCAGAGTTGAGGTTTGTCTCTGACAGGTCTATAGAAAATGGAGTATATATGTCATCACTTATAAATAAAATCATAAAGGATGATGAATCAAAAGAGTAGAATTGCAAGGATTTTGTATGGAGGAAATAATGGAGTTCAGTCGGGCAGTTGATCTTATTAACAAATCAGAGAATATAAGTATAATACCTCATTTGTCAGCGGATGGAGATGCGCTCGGCTCTGCTTTTTCTTTTAAACTCATGCTTGAGAGACTTGGTAAAAAAGCCAAAGTATATCTTGAAGAAGAAATACAAAAGAGATATATTTTTGTACTTGATGGATTTGAATATGAAATCATTGATACAGAAGAAAAGGCAAAAGAGATAAAGTCTGATTTAGCAATAGCAGTTGACTGTGCGGATGAAGAGAGGATGGGAGCGAGAAAGAGCATTTTTCAAAATGCTGAAAAGACAATTCTCATTGACCATCATCAATTTAATCCAGGTTTTGGTGACATTAATTTTGTCGATGTAAAATGGGCGGCGACAGTAATAGGCGTTTTTGAAATTGTAAAAACTGCTGGATGTGAGATGGATGATAAAATGGCAAATCTTCTGTATATAGGTCTTGTAACGGATACGGGAGGGTTCAGACATACAAATACAAATCCGCAGGCACATATGATGGCGGCAGAATTGATGAAATATAATGTTAATTCCGCTTCAGTATCGAGAAATGTTTTTGATAATATTACATACGGACGTTATATGCTCAATGGAGAAATTGCTAAAAGGGCTGAATTCTTCTTTGGCGGTAAGGTTTGTATGTGCTTTTTGCCTAAAGAGGTTTTTGATGAATGTAAGGCGGACGAAGAGGATGGAGAAGGTATTGTAGATTATCTGAGAAATATTGAAAATGTAGAGGTAAGTGTCTACATAAGGGAGAAAAATGATGGGCTGAAAATCAGTCTGAGAGCAAATGACTATGTAGATGTTGCGTGTATAGCGGCAAATTTTTCTGGCGGAGGACATATCAGAGCATCTGGTGCGTCTTGGGACGGAAATTACGAGGAGCTAAAGAGAGAATTGCTCAAGCAATTGGAGGCAGTAATATAAATGTATGACGGAATAATAAATGTATATAAACCTAAAAAAATGACATCTTTTGATGTCGTTTCTATTATGCGAAAGCTTACAGGAGTGAAGAAAATCGGTCACACAGGAACTCTTGATCCGAATGCAGAGGGTGTTTTGACAGTTTGTATAGGACAAGCATTAAAATGTGTGGAATATATGACGGAAAAGGATAAGGAATATGTTGCAGAACTTACATTTGGCTCAGCAACAGATACACAAGATTCAACAGGGACTGTCCAGTCAGTATCAGATAAGAGAGTTTCGCATGAGGTTTTGAAAAATATTGTTCAAGAGTTTCAGGGGTCCCAGATGCAGGTACCGCCCCTTTATAGTGCACTTAAAATCAATGGTAAAAAGTATTGTGATGTGGTGAGAAAGGGTCTTGATATAGAGTTATCACCACAAGCCAGAGAAATTCAAATATATTCAATAAGTTTGGAAAACGTTTTTCAAAATGAAGAAAATCTTGTTGAAAGAGCAACTTTGAAAATTCATTGTTCAAAGGGAACGTATATAAGAACGCTTTGCAATGATATCGCGGCGAGATCAGGTACATATGGTCACATGTCAGCACTTACTCGTACCAAAGCGGGGATATTTTTACTTGAAAATTCCTATAGTATAGATAAATTGAGAGAGATGAAGGAAACAGATTGTTTGAAGAATGCAGTTGAGCCATGTGAAAGGGCTTTCGAAAGGTGCAAGTTATTTAAATTTAATCCGGACAATATTAAAAGGATAACAAATGGAATACCAATAAAGTTATATTTGCTGACTTTCTTGAAGAATGATGAATTTGAACTTGGGGAATATATAAGAGTTTATGATGAAGATTGTATATTTAGGGCAGTTGGAAGAGTTACTGAAGATGAGACAGGATTGATACTTAAAGGATATAGGATTTTTTGAAATCAAAGGAAGCTATTATGAAAGTTTTGGAAAATGGAAATGGTATAAGTAAAAATGGTGTTGGAATAGGATTAGGGAATTTTGATGGACTGCATATAGGTCATATGTCACTTATTTCATGCCTTTTTAAGGAGTGCCGAAAGAGAAATATTGTGTCGGTGCTCTATTCATATAAAAGACATACTGATGAAGTATTAAAGAGCAAAGGACATACACCGCAGATACTAACTTTGGAGAAAAAGAAAGAGCTTTTGGAAAAAACAGAGATAGATTATTTATATCTGGAGGATTTCAGCAGAGAGTATGCAAACCTTTCACCGGAGGAGTTTGTATCGGGAATACTTGTTGGGAAATTTGGCGCAAAAGTTGTTGTTGCAGGTTTTAACTATACATTTGGAAAAAAAGGCGCAGGTGATGTTGAGCTTTTAATGGAACTGGGAAATAAATATGGGTTTGAATGTTTTATAGTTCCGCCGATAAAAATAGGAAAAGAGGCGGTGAGCAGTACGCTTGTTAGAAAATATGTAAAGAAGGGACTTATGGAAAAGGTAAGACTTCTCACAGGAAGATATTATTCAATATATGGAACAGTGGAGATGGGCAGACAAATAGGCTCAACAATAGGCTTCCCTACGGCAAATATCATACCAGAAGATTATCTTGTCATTCCAAGATCCGGAGTGTATGTTACACGGACAAATCTTGATGGAGTATTGTATAACAGCATAACAAATGTTGGGCACAATCCAACGTTTGGGGAGCTTAAAAAGGTATCATGTGAAACACATATTTTTGGAAGAGAGGGAAATTTATACGGAAAGAGAATAGAAGTGTTTTTTATGGCTAAACTCAGAGATGAAAGGAAATTTGAGAGTAAAGAGGATTTATGCGCTCAAATAAATATGGATATAAACGCGGCAAGAGAGTTTTATAATGCTCTTTAAATGATATCAAATGATAGAAAGGGGAATTTCTTTGGAAAAACTAAAATCAAATAAATTCAAAACAAAGACAGTAAATATTTTTTTCTGTGATACCCTGAATAATGAATCTGCTTCCTACAATTCACTTCTAACTTTTGTTCTAAAGAGGGGAACGGTTAATTATCCCGCACTTAAGGAATTGACAATCAGAGAGCAGGAGTTGTTTAACACGAAGGTATATAGTGATGTGGATAAAAAAGGTGAGATTCAGGTAGCTTCATTTACACTATCTGTCATTGATGAAAAATATGTTAAAGAGCAAGAGGATATATTTGAAAGAGCAGTGGATTTTCTCTTTGAAATAATAAAAAATCCTTTGGTAATTGAAGACGGTTTCGATAGAGAATATGTTGAACAGGAAAAAAATAATTTGTGTGATTTGATAGAGAGTAAAATCAATGATAAATCATTTTATGCAAATTTTAGGTGTTTTGAGGAGATGTGTGCAGGTGAGCCATATGCTTTTGATGAGCTTGGTGAACCGGAAATTATAAGAGATATAACGGAAAAATCGCTTTATAAATATTATAAAGATGTATTTCTCAAACTTCCTGCAAAGATTTTTCTCACTGGTGATTTGACAGATGAAAATATTGAGTATGTGAAAAATACTTTCAAAGAATTTGAAGAGTTCGGCGATATTTTTCAAATAAATCCAGGAAAGCTTGTTGAAGCACCAGAGAATGTAAAGAATATAAATGAAAAGATGAATGTTCTTCAAGGAAAGCTGTGTATGGGTTTCAGAACAATGACAAATGCGCTTTCAGATGATTATTATGACCTTACAATATGCAATATAATTTTTGGGGGAGGACTTGAATCAAAGCTGTTTAAGAATGTAAGAGAAAAGGAGAGTCTTGCATATTATGCGTACTCAAGACTGGACAAATTTAAGGGGCTTATGATTGCGGCGGCAGGGATAGATGCTGAAAATAAGTACAAGACGGAAAAACTTATTTTAAAACAGCTTGAGGATATAAAAAATGGTGATATATCAGATGATGAATTTAATGCGGCAGTTAATTCATATATTGATGCTGTAAATAAAATGCAGGATGGACAGAGAACATTATCAGAATTTTATCTGGGACAGATGCTGTTTGGAATGAATGATAGTTTGGAAGATATAAAGAGTAAAATAAAGAAGGTTACAAAGGAATCTGTGGCGAAATCGGCTGAGAAAATTAAATTGGATACAGTGTATTTTTTAAGGGAAGTTAGGAGAATTACTTTATGGATAAAATATATGAATTTAATCATAAATCGGGATTGCCCGTAATATTTATACCAAAGCCAGGATTTAGTGAAAGATATGCTATGTTTACTACTAAATTCGGGTCAGCAGATTCATGTCTTACCAATTTGAACCTATCTTCTGTGGGGAAAATGGATGTTCCGCAGGGAATAGCACATTTTCTTGAGCATAAGCTGTTTGAACAGAAAGATGGAGATGTAATGTCGGAATATGCAAAAATGGGAGTAAGACCTAATGCATTTACCTCATCAACGCAAACCTCGTATCTTTTTTCTTGCACCAATAATTTTGAACCTGCACTTAAATTATTGTTAAATTATGTTCAAAATCCGTACTTTACACCGGAAAATGTTGATAAAGAAAAGGGGATTATAGGACAGGAAATTAACATGTATCTTGATAATCCGGATTCTGTTATTTATATGAATTTTTTACGGGGATTGTATGTAAATAATCCTGTAAGGAATGATATTGCGGGAAGCATTGAATCAATATCAGCAATAACGCCAGACATACTCTATCTTTTATATAATACGTTTTATACACCAGAAAATATGGTGCTTGTGATAGTGGGTGATGAGGAACCCTCAGAAATAAGACGAATTGTTGAGGAATCGATGGAGGAGCAGTGGGTTAATAGGAACTCGACAGGGTATGCCCCATACAATGTGACAGAACCAATGGGAATATTTGAAAAATACACTGAACACAAAGCAGAGGTGTCTACTCCTTCATTTATGTTTGGATACAAAGATAATCAGCATTTTGATGATCCTATATATCTTGCGAAGAAGGAAATAGAGGTAAAAATATTGCTTGAAATGCTTTTCGGTAGATGTTCGGATTTTTATGGTTCGTTATATAGTGAAGGCATAATAAATGAAAGCTTTTATTCTTTTTATGAATTGGAGAGAGGCTTTGCCTATACTGCATTTGGTGGAGAGAGCCGGGAATCAAGCAGAGTAATTGAAAGAATTCAAAAACGTATACATGAAGCAAAACATGGAAATATATCGGAAACGGATTTTTCAAGAATAAAGAGAGGAAGCTATGGGTCTTTTATAAAAGGCTTTAATTCTGTTGAAGGTGTTTGCAGATTGTATACAAATGCGGCTCTTGCAGATGTTTCTGTGTTTGACTATTTCTCCCTGTATGATAAAATTGATTTTAACAGTGTTGTGAAAAGGATAAAATTGTTTGATGAGAGTAAGTCGGCAATATCTGTTATAAAACCAGAGAATACAGATTAATTATAAGTTATAAATGATACAGTGACAGGCAGGAGGAAATATGGAAGCACCATGGATAGCATTTGAAGGATTGGGCATCAAATTTGAAAAAGTTGCAAAGAGTTTTTTTATTTTTGGAGCTGAGATACATTGGTATGGTGTGCTAATTGCTTTTGGGTTAGTGCTTGCAATGATTTTGGCGCTTCGTAAATGTAAGAAATATGGGTTTACGCAAGATGATATATTGAATTATATGATTGTGTGTTCGCCAGTTGCTATTATATTTGCAAGACTTTATTATGTTGTGTTTGAGTGGGAAAAATTTGCATCCCGTCCGATTGAAATATTGTATGTGTGGAATGGCGGACTGGCAATATATGGTGCTATTATTGGTATTGTAATTTCTGCATTCATAGCATCAAAAGTTATGAAGCATGATTTGATTAAGTTATTCGATTTTGCATTGCCATATGTTCTTATAGGACAGTCAATAGGAAGATGGGGAAATTTTGTCAATCAGGAGGCTTATGGAGTTGAAACTTCTCTGCCTTGGAAAATGACAGGAAGTGATATATTTGGTGGAACAGTGGGAGTTCATCCCAATTTTCTCTATGAATCGCTTTGGTGTATACTCCTTTTTGCTTTCATAATGGTTTACAGAAGCAAATGGAGAAAGAATAAAGGCGAACTTACATGTTTGTATTTTATGGGATATGGGTTGGAAAGAGCCTTTATGGAGAATGTAAGAGGAGAGGATAGTTTGCTCTTTATGGGTCAAAAGATTTCTCTTTGGCTATCTGTAGTTCTTGTGTTAGTGTTTGGCGGAATTTTTGTATATCTGAGATTCTTTAAAAAATCTGTGAAAAATGAAGTTGCAGAGGACGACACAGAAGAACAAGAGGGTGAAGAAAATTTGTTGGCTGTATCTGATGAAGAAAATGCAGAGATACAAACAGCTTCTGAGATGCAGACTGATGAAGTGAAAAATGATGAGGTAACAGATGAGTCATAGTGACAGATATGATTTAGACCGATCAAAGCATCCTAATATGTGGCTGAAATTTGATTACATATTCTTTATTACCGTTTTGGCACTTGCAGTGATAGGACTTATAATGGTTAATAGTGTGATGATAGGTTTTAGAGATTCTGTTATAACACGTACTTTTATTGTCCAAATAGGCGGGTTTGTAATTGGTATTGGTATTGCCATTGCGCTTAGTTGTGTGGATTATATTGTTTTTAGACATATTGCAATATTTTTCTACATAGGAAATGTTTTGCTTATGTTTCTTGTGTATACACCACTTGGAAAGGAAATGTATGGAAGTAATAGCTGGCTTGATTTTGGAATAATGACATACCAGCCATCTGAGCTTATGAAATTGGCAACCATTGTAATGGTTGCAGTGTGTCTTGAAGATATGAAATTGGATAATGGGAGAACTCTTTACAATGTAGGAAGAATAGCATTTTTTTCATTAGTTCCGCTTGGACTTGTTCTTCTTCAAAAAGATTTAGGAACAGCAATTGTTTTTGTTGTTATATTATCCTCAATGATATTTGTTTCAGGTTTGAAACTAAGGTATATATTTGGAACACTTCTCTCTGTGATAATAGCATTCCCATTTGTCTGGAAATTTTATCTGTCTCAGGATACCATACGGGCAAACAGAATTTTGTCGTTTTTTAATCCAGATCTTGATCCAATGAAAACTGGATATCAGGCACTTATGGCAAAGTATGCAATTGGCTCAGGACAGCTTGCGGGCAAAGGAATAGGAATGGGAACCATCAATAATGGGGGACAGCTTCCTGTTAAAGAGTCTGATTTCGCCTTTTCCATAATTGGGGAGGAGCTTGGTTTTATAGGAACAGTATTGGTAGTTCTACTGTTTGTGATTTTATTGTTAAAGATGTTATCAGTGTCAAGAAAATCTTCGGATTTTTTCGGAGAGTATGTTGCTATTGGTATATTTGGAATGTTCTTCTTCCATTTTCTTGAAAATATAGGAATGAATATAGGAATCATGCCAATTACTGGGTTGCCGTTGCCGTTCTTGAGTGTGGGAGGAAGTGCGCTTATAACAAGTTTCTTTTCGGTGGGTGTAGTATTAAGCATATCGGCGAGGCGAAAAGTTGAAGGATTTTTCAGTGATGATATAGGATAATCAAATAATGGGAAATAAGGAGATTCGAAAGAATCTCTTTTTTATTTTTCGAGAAACGAAATACGTTAAAACAGAAACAAATTGTGATAAAATAAAAATAATTGAAAAAATTTGTAGATAAGCGTAGGTTTTTGATGAAAAGCTATATCTTATATTAATAGAGGGGTGACTATGAGAGCATTTCGAAAGGAAAAAGTTGTCGAACTAGCCAAAAGAGCTAAAAATATGAATGATGATTCATTTCGTGATCTTTATGAAATGAAATGGAAGGACATATATTATTCAGCGTTGACTATTTTGGGAAATGAAAGTGATGCCCAAGATGCTACGCAGGAAACATTTATATCTGCCTACAAATATATAGGCAAACTTCAAAATCCTGCGGCAGTCAATGCATGGTTATATAAAATACTTATTAATAATTGTAATAAAATATTGAAGGGAGTGATTGAACGCAGGACAGATGAGGATATTGATGAATACAAGGAAGTAAAAAGCGAAGATATCGATTTTATTCCACAGGATTATACAGAAAAAAGTGTTAATAAAGAGATTGTTTTAGATATTATATCGAAACTTCCCTTGGACCAACGTACAACAATTTTAATGTTCTATTTTCAGCAGATGTCTCATGAAGAGATATCAAAAATTGAAAATATAAATGTCAAAGCAGTTGCGGCTCGATTGAATAGAGGCAGAGCTAATATAAAAAAGAGATTGACAGAGTTAAAAGAAAAAGGTGTGTTATTGTATTCTGCGATACCTGCGGGATTGATGACGAAGATCTTTAAAGAGGTTGCAGAAAAATCTGCGGATGTGCAGCTTCATGACACAATGCAAAATGTAATTGCAGAAGGTATTGGAGCGGTAATTGCAGGTGGAACATTGGTAGTTGGGGCTAGTGCTACAACAACGGCAACAAGTGGGGTTACACAAGTTGCTGTCGTGAGTACAGTAAAAGGAGTAGTAGCAGTCACAGCGGCAGTGGCAATTATTACAGCAGGTGTTTGGATTGTAAAAATGAATGAGGGACCTCAAGCTGTTATATCAAGTGAGGTGCAAACCCCTAGTGTTTCTTTTTCAACTACTACTGAGACAATATTTAATAAGAAAGAGGAAGAAGAAACATTACAGATTGATAATGTTGAAACTAATTTTACAGGTTTTGTTGAGGATATCATTCAACATACTTTGCCTGAGAAGGAAATAAATAGTGTATCGGACATGATAGGTACAGATGATTTCAATTTGTTGGAAAGCTATAAGGAAATGCAATTTACAGACCAAGATGTGTTTGAAGAGTTTATGGCAAAACATAATATGAAATTGGTTAGTGTACAAATAGTAAGTAATACAGATTATAATTTGGTGATTTTGGAGCAGAGAGATAAGAGATTGGTGATAATTCTTTTTATTGACAGAACTTTGAAAACTTGGAATATCAGGTATAAGTTTACTGAAGTCTCTGAGCAGATTCCCAAAGACTTTGATTTGATGTTTCAACATAAAAAATGGTAATGAAAATAGGATGGGAGAAAATTTAAGGAATGAAGAAGAAAATTTTTAGAGCAATAATTTTAACGTTATGTATAACTATTTTAATGATAGGTTTTTCACAAGCCTTTTTAGTATTTGCGAATGAAAAAGGTGTTATGGTACAGAAGTCTGATGACTGTTACATTGAATTGGAAAATTTAAAAATTGAAGTTTTAGATAATGTACTTAAGGCAAAAGCATTTGGGGAAGTGCATGAAATTAATCTTAATAATTATTACAATAAAGCAGAAAAAATAAGATTTTCAAATGGTATTCTTGATATATATGTTGGAGATAAGTTACAAGAGATATGTTTTTCAGATCATATACTCAATGAAAAAATTGTTATTGAAATTGAAAAACATATGAATAAAGATAAGATGAGGCTACAAAAGGTTGTAGGAGTAAGAGAAGAAGCAATAGAGAAATACCAGATTGTGTTTGGTAATATGGAAGTTTGTTTTGATGAGAATCTTTTGGAAATATATGATAATGATTCGCAAACATTGGCTCTGGATTTTACAAATATAAATTCTGGATATGATTCAAAAATTGATTTTGATAATGAAGTGTTTAGAATTAATTATAATTCCGGAATACTCGAAGTTTCATGTATTGATAATTACACAACAGTGCTTGAGGTTAAGATACATAAAGATGTTACCACAGAGAGCGGAATTGACAAAAATTATGAGATTAAGTTTGATGAGGTAGAGTTTGCTTTTTCGGATAAAGTGTTGGATGTGTACTTTACCAATGCGCCAGTTGATAAGTTCTTAAGATTTGATTTTAATAATAAATCGAATGATTTGATAGAACTTGGTTTTGGTGGTGGATGGTTGGAAATTTGTTTTAATGAAGCGAGAAATTTGCTGGAAGTTTATTATATAGATGAATACGAAAACTTGTATGTGTTTATTTGTTTGCCTGAAAATTTTGATGTAGATAAGGATATAAGTTGGTTGAATAATAGAACCATTACAAAGCAACTATTGGAAGAGAAAAATATTGATGTGAAAGAGCAGAAAACATTTGGTTTTGTTGTTAAGGGGGAGAGTCAGGAGCAAAAATTAAATTATTTTGAAATTGATGGTATCAGTACTGTTAGAGGAGATGATTTGGTTTTTATTCGAACACTCAATTCACTTTCATTTACTGACCTGCTGAATTCGGGAATAGATTTTCTTGGAGGTAGTATAGAGGCATTTGAAGGATGCAAAGGATTAACATACAACATTGAATATCGCACGAACCTTAAAGATTCATTCCGAACTTTATATGCAAATATGGATGCAACAAAGGCCTTTGATTTTGATTTTAAAGAGGAACTTGAAGATGGCGAATATGTAGAGGCTGTAACAATAACTTTTAAGGATGTTCCAAAAGAGTTTGCCTTGGGTGATCAGGTTTTATTTAAATTTAGATTGAGTGAGGAAGTTCAAAAAAAGTTAAATGATGGAATGAGTATGGAAATTGAATATAAAATAAGTATGTCTTATGAAATAAAAGAAGAAACAGAGGTTCTGGATGAAACAGAAGAAAATACTGATAATCCTGTGAGGGAAGAAACAGTTGAAAAATCCAATAATGATAAGTTGATTGAAAGAGAAGTGTCAGCTGCACAGGATAATCCAAAGTGGAAGGCACCAGAAACAGATGATAGTAATTTGATGTTGTGGATACTAGCAAGCATTATTTCGGCAGGAGCTATAATATGGTTACTATCAATTAAAAAAGCAAACTCTTAATATTTTCATATTTTTAGAGCCACTCGGGTTTTGTGCCTGGGTGGCTCACCCCCTATCTATGGGTAAAATGTTCATATGAGAAACGGAAATTATAAAAATGCGTGCTATGGTACGCATTTTTTTGTGCCT
>JGI994J12354_10000136_pt1 | contig 67756 bp, 64 predicted proteins | sample IntmicLarv3ML3BL_FD_12354 | JGI IMG/M metagenome (IMG submission 12354) | reverse complement strand
GAGGTTAAACTGACCTCCCGGTGTTGCCGAGAATGATGTCGGGAACGTCATTGTTCCGTTGAAGTATCCCGATACGCTCGGTGTTGCCGTCGTCAGAGTTCCTCCGTTGGTGTCGAGAAGGACAGTAATCTGCCATTCAACATAGAAAGACAGTGAAGTCGTCGAAGCATTGACGGTTATTGTGTCCGTCAGATTGTACCTTTCCGCGCTTGTTGCATCGTTCGCTGCGTTCCATCCTTTAGGAATGAATGAACCGAAAGCACCCGTTGTAACCGAGGAAAGATCAATCGTCGTACCATTGACGACAGTTATCTGCTTTGAGAAATCCGTTGTTCCGTTGTTGTAGTAGAACGTGATGACGAACTTCCACTCTGCAAACAGAGCCTTGTCCATTGTGGTCAGGATTGCAAATTGTGTCAACCCATAAGATATACCGGTCGATGCAGCAGATGTGTTCCAACCGGTCAGACTGAGTCTGTTGTTAGGGTTGGTTATTGCGGAAGCTCCGGGCAACGTCACTTTTGCATTGAGGTATGTCACGATATCGTGTGAACCTCCAGAAGTCCACGTTCCGCCGTTCGGATTGAACATAATCGTAATCTGCCACTTTGCATAGACTTTGTTGGGAGTTGCTGCGAGTATGGTGTCACCGTTGGCGACATTCATACCGGATGCATCATCCTCACCGTTCCATCCATCGAATGAGAAGTTCGCGGTCGGAGCTGTTCCCGACCCCGGAAGGCCTGCAACCTTACCGTTCAAGTATCCTGTGATCGGAGCTGTGGTCGTTGTTCCGCTGTTGCTGTCTACAGCGATGGTAATTTTCCATTTTGCGTAGAGCGTGGTCACAGCGGTCGAATCGACCGTCTGACCGTTGATGAATGTCAAGCCCGTCGCGTCACTGTTGACGCTCCAGTTGTCGAACGTGAACTTGGAGTTCGGGGCTGTTCCGGTCGTCGGAAGAATGAATGTAGCGTTATAGTAAGCCACAACCGGCGCCGTACTACCGCTTCCACCATTCCACTCAAGGGTGATACCAAGCTTCCATTTTATGTAGACTTTGTCGGGCGTTCCCACAACTATGGTGTTGCCGTTTGCAAGGTTCGAACCCATTGCATCCTTCGCTGAGTTCCATCCATCGAAGTGGAAATCCGCGGTCGGACCGGTTCCGATTGTCGGGAGACCTGTAACCTTACCGTTCAAGTATCCTGTGATCGGAGTGGTTGAAGTCGTTGCTCCGTCGTTGGGATCCAACGCAATGGATATCTTCCACTTGGCATAGACAGTTGCGGGCGTTGTTGTTGTAACAGTAGCGCCTGCCACCAGATTGGTACCGTCTGCACCAGAGTTATAGTTCCATCCATCGAATGAGAACTTGGCGTTCGGAGCAGTTCCAGTTGTCGGAAGTGTCGGGACATTGCCTCTCAGGTATGCTGTCACAGTTGCCGGTGCTGCACTGCCTGTGTAATTCCAATTCAAGGATATTGTAATCTGCCACTTTACGTAGATTGTTGCGGGCATTGAAGTTGTAACAATGTCACCTGTTGCATAACTTGTACCAGTTCCATCATTGTTGGCGCCCCACCCTGCGAAATTGAACTGCGCGGCTGGTTTCGTCAACGCAGTTGAGGGAAGTGTCGGAAGGGCTTTGTTAAGCCATACTGTCACGCTTGAAGGCGTTCCTGTACCGCCGTTCCAACTCAGAGTGACCGTTTTGGTCCATCCTGCATAAAGCGTAGACTGCATGGTCGAATTAACAGTTATGTTACCTGTGCTACTGAACGCAGTACCTGTTCCATCATCGGCAGTCCACCATCTGTCAAGAGTGAATCCTGATAGACTTACATTCGCCGTACGTGGCAGCGATATTGTCGCATTACGGTACACTTTCTCATTGTTGTAAGGCGTATATCCTGATGTCCAAGTACCACTATTCGAATTAACCGTTATTTCAATATAGAGTCCTGCGTAAAGAGTGCCGTACATAGACGGTGTCACAATAACCGAACCCAACGCGAATTTTGTGCCGGTTCCGTTGTTAGCTGTGTACCATCCGTCGTGTGTGAATCCCGTCAGAGTCAGAGTGTTCAACGTTACCGTCTTACCGAGTATCGCCTCGAGTGTTGCAGGAGCAGTTCCTGTTCCACCGTTCTTGTTCAGAGTGAGCGTCGTAGACCAAACAGGGTAGAGTGTCAGGTTGGATGACGGCATTGTCATGTTACCAAGATTGTATGCAGTACCTCCATCACTGACTGCGGTGTTCCACCTTATCAGGTTGAAGTTTGCCAGAGTAAGCGTTCCCTTGGTTAGGTTGACTGTTGTGCCAGCTACTTCGGTTATCTTGGCCGGTACTGCCCCTCCAGTAGATTCGTTAGGCATGAATGTTATCGTGAACGTTTCTGTGATCGTCACCGTCACGTCCGCCGTCACACCGCCAGTTCCTGTCGGAATTGTGTAGACTCCGGCTACGGGAGTTATAGTTGTTATGGCACCTGTGCCCATCTTGTATTTCACATCAACTGTACGGCCACCTGATGTGGACACCATGAATGTGAATGATGTGCCGTCCTGAACTGAACGATCTCCGTTCGTATAACCAGCATAGGGGGCCTGCGGAGTCACAGTGTACCAGGTGTTCCCGTTCCAGGTAACCTTGAACAGCTGTACCAGTTCAACGGATATCACTACGTTACGCGGGCTCGCAGATGTCGAAGGAACACTATAAACTCCTCCAGCAACGGGCGTATCTACTGCCGTAGCACCATTGATAGAATGTTTCACAGACTTAATTCCATAGTTTCCGGTCGGAAGGTTTATCTGGAATGTCATCGGCGTGCCGATCTGAGATTTTCCAGTTACGGATGTTGCCGTCGAGGATCTAGGCGAGAAATTGGTCATGTTTGTGATGACATATTCACCTGCACCGTGTACTGGATACGTTACGTTATACGCTCCTACATCCGAGGCATATATTATGGTGTTCGAAGAAACTGTTATGGAATATGATAAAATTCCAACTGGAGTCAGTGGTGTACCTCCCATTGACACTGTGGATACGGATGAAAGCATTCCATTGAACGGTTCCACTACTTTGAATTCAAATGTACCTCTGAAAATGCGTTGACCGCTAGAAATTCCGGAAGGCGAGGTTGACTCAATTGTTACAAAATCATTCAAGTTGTAAGTTATCGTCGCAGTCTGTTTCAAGATGATATCTACAGTCGTATTTCCAAGAACCGTCAATTCGAGATTCCTGGTGCCAATTAAGGCTGGACCATCACTGTAAATATACGAAGAGGTCCAAACCATATTGTCAGTAGTGTATCTAGCTTCGTAAACTGCATCCACTGGATCGTTATCTGCATCAACAGAATATGCCCACACAAAATTAACGTCAACTTTTGTGAGTCCGGGAACAAATGATATGCCATCAGAACCTGTTGCATACAAAGCATATCCTGCTCCAGACCATGATACTGTATACGCTTCCACAGTTTCAACATGTATCACGACATTTCCTCTAACGGCCAATGCCTTGAATTCATATGCTGTACCGAAGGTGTATGCTCCAGGAGTTGTCTTGTCGTACAGTACTGTGTCCAGGAATCCGTCCATTGAATACCAAATCTTTGAAATCCTGTGATCACCGACTTCGGCAAGTTTGAATCCGAAATCTGTGTTGTACTGCCACATTCCGCCATTGACGAATGCTCCCCATGGTGTTGAGGTCACAGTGGGCGTAAGTGTAAATGCAGAGTCGTCTACAATCCAACTTACCGTACCGGGGCTTGTTTCCACGGTTAACGTAATGTCTCTTGTTACACCTGCTCCATCATACACTCCAGCCGTGTTTGCTCCGATGAAGAATTCTTGATCATAATCGAAGATCGCACCAGGAGTTCCTTCGTAAAGCAGGTATGTCGTACCAGGCACATCTGTGTAGAACCACGAAACTTTCTCGATGTTGTATATCGTGTTGTCCTCGAATTTTATCCTGAGGAAGTCTCCTTGGAAGAGGTGTTTCGTTTCATTCGGGGACACTCCTTGCGTTATCAGATCGTATGAACCGCCAGACTGACTCATGCCCATCTGAACGGTGTGATCTAATGTCGCACTGTTTATACCGAGTGTGACCTTGACCAGCGGGTTGACCACTACGCGTACGTAGTAATTCTTCAGTATGCCGTCGTCTTTCGCCGCAGTACCGATTGTAAATACTCTGGAACTGTCGGGTGTGACTTCCGTCATACTGCTGAGTTCCGGGCCTGCGAAGACTTTCGTAACATAGAAGTCGTCATTGTCTTCGAATGTGAATGATGTGTAACCATCGTGGTCAATGTATGATTTGCTACCCACTGTTATTCCGAGCGGATCTGTCAACAGATTACCATATAAGTCTCTGGCATCCGTTAAGGTCTTCAGATCGAATTCGCCCTCCATGGGGCTAGGTGGTGTCTGCAAATTCCAATCGATCTGGTGCATCTCCACCAAGACTGCTTTCATGTATGTGTCGTTACCCGGCACTGTGTTTGGCGCGGATCCGTAAACGAGCGTGTTTTTACCATTAGCAGTATTTGTTGTTCCCGCGATGTCCCTGTCCTTAGGGCTGCGGTCATCCCATGTCTCGACCCATTTGTCGAAACGATAGTATGTGCCGTTATGACCCTGTGCGGGGAGCGGTTTCTGACCCTGCATGGGCGTCAGTTCAATCGTCAGTTCCTGTGTTGCCCACATAACTGCGACGAGTTTCAACGGAACGGGGTTGTTAGGATCTGCCGCAACCATGTAGTATCCATGGGGTGCGTAAATTACCTGCGATTCCCCTTCGAAATCCGTGTATGTGAATTTGGCTTCGTATGCCTCTTCGGGGCTGATTTCGAACGTCACCATTTCCAATAACGTGTATTTTGCTACGAATTCAACTCCGTTGTATTCTCTATAGGTGTACGTGTATTTTGCAACATACGGATCTGAGCCAGAAGGATGAATTGGAATCGAACTCTCTCCGCTCTTGCTTATCTTGAACCAGCCGTCGAACCTGTATCCTGTGAGTTCTTCCGCTGTCAAAGTGATCTCATTGTTCTGTCCCCAGAATGAGAATGTATCCTCGGGACCATTGAGAGAACCTCCTGATGAGGCTTCATTTGCAATTACTGCACTGCCTTCTGCTCCTGCAAGTCCTACGTTGTCATGATCTCTGAAGCCCACCTTGGCGGTGAACGGAGTTACATCGACATTTACAGTACCGGACATCACAGAGAATGCATACCATGTACCGTATTCTTCATATGGGCCTCCTGGATACTGCATGAGAAGTCTTGAGACTTTGTTTACTTCCAAGACGAAGTCGTCTTCGGTGTACTCCTTTGCAATGTCGCCCGAATCGGACGGAACTACGTAATCCAAATCATACGGGATTCCATAATTGGGGTCCATTATTATTGAAACATTGGTCGGCATGAATACGCCGGGTGCATATTCATAGTATATCTGTACATACAGAACATCAGACGCCATGTACGGTCCATAATCTAAGGTTCTTGTTGTAGAATCCCACGGCGGACCTGTGTGAATGTTTATTTTGATTTTTGAATCGGATATTGAACCATCCAGATCAATTGTGAAAAGAGAGTTAACGAGTACAGGGAAACCTTCATTGAGAACTCTGCCGCTGATGTTTGTTGGATTTACAGCCCATATAAAGCCGTCTATTGCTGCAGGATTGGTCGAAATGTTCCACTTCTTACCTCCGGCGTCATAGTAGTTCGAAGCAGTCTTCATCCAAGCTGCAGATTTACCTCCGCTGGTTTGATTTCCGGGTAAAAGATCTATTGTGATTGTATTTCCACTTCCTCCTGCGTAGATGTTCTTTGTCGCACCATTTACGTTGAGGAAGTATGATTCTTCAATTATTCCTCCTGTGAAGTATCCGACCAAATATCCTGCAGTGTTTACTGAGGGAGAAGTACTGAATGAATTCTGTATCGTCTCAAGACGTGAGTATGAGTTCTTTATCCTCTGTTCCCCACCTGCGAGCACACTACCGTAACCGACGAGACCGCCGATCCACCTGTTCTGATTGAGCGGAGTGTCAACATTGAATGTTATACCACCGCCAGACTGATAGGAGTTCTGTATCGTGAACGAAATGACGGAATGACCGATTATACCGCCAACATACTGAACTCCCAGCACATTGCTCGTTGTTATAGCTCCTTCATTGTAACACTGATCTATGAAAAGTGTGTCTCCAAGAGCAGGTGCAGCAACGCTTTGTATTATTCCTCCGACTATCCCTCCGACGCTAGCTGCGTTCGCACGGGAAACTTCAAGATCGTTTGTGTTGTAACAATTCGTAATAAAATGTTTTCCATCGTCCGTGGCCATGTTGTCGACGACACCGGCTATTCCACCCACGTACACGTGAGCTGATCCGGAATCTCCAAGTTTTCCTCCGGATATCGAGGATGTGCCATAGCTCGGAGAGTGTCTCATTGAAGCCACGCCAGTTATGTCACCAGCTGACGCTCCGGCTATTCCGCCTGCGTATGCAGAACCCACTGCGTTTTCTGGAACAAGAACATTCGCTACGATTCTTGCTTCTGAATATCCTTCAATGATTTTACCATACAGATATCCTGCGATTCCGCCTGCATACGCAGCTGTCGCTCCGATTGCAGTAACCGCACCTCTAGCATTCCATGAACCTATTATGTAAAGTTCCGTTCCTCCCTTTATGGAGTATCCCATGATTCCGCCTGCGTATGCAACACCTGCGGACGACTGTGCTGTAACGGGACTGTAATTTGAAACTTGTTTTATTTCCACGTGTCCGGGTGATGACACGTAACCCACAACTCCTCCTGCGGCAGCCCTTACCATTCCCTGAACACTGACAAAATAGTCATTTCCCATAAGGTTGTCACAGTCCACGATGACTGCTCCTTCAGCAGCTTCAGCGGCTATTCCTCCACCGACTGAAATCGATGCAGTAGTGATGATGACCATTGTTCCGGACGTACATTCTGAGATTGTTCCACCACAGTATGAGGATATTCCTCCGGCACCGGCCTGACCGGCTTTGGCCTCACCTAATGATGCGGCTCTCACGCTACCGAGGATGTAGGCTCCAGGAGATGACTCCAACCTCAGCACGGAACATGCATCCGTTACTGCGCCTTTTTCTGTGGATCCACATATTCCTCCTGCATCCATGAATTCTGCCTTTTCGGCAGCGCACATTACGACTGTCCCTTTGGTGTGACAGTTCAATATACTTCCGTAGTTCTCTCCTGCAATCGCACCAGCTGTTGCATATTCAGCCACACTTCCTCCGAGTGCCAACGCACTACCGCCTATGAGTGTAAGATTCCTCACGATTGCGCCAGGACTCAAAACACCGAACATTCCTGCTTGGATATCTGTAGTTTCCTCGAAACCGCTGACGAGAACGTTCATGTTTGTGATCGAGTACCCATTACCTTCAAAAATTCCCTTGTATCCATCATTGGACCTCGGGAAAACTCCAGAGTTCTTCGGGAACTCATACGGAAGGATACTGGAACCGATTGGTGTGAAGTTACCATTCGATGAGAAAACTGAATCCGCGCTGTCGAATGCCCCACTGTAAGCGAACGGATATGGAGTCGTGCCTATCATGGCCCTTCCCGAAATGAAATAGGGCATATCTCCCATGGGTGCCCCTCCGGCTGACAGGATGGTTGCCGTTGCAACCGTGGAACTCGTCAGAGTGAATTCTTCAACCTCGCCTGTCCAGAATGCCCTCGGAAGATGAGTGGGGCTTATTGTTGCCCCAGGAGTTAATACCGTGATTGTTATGATTAAATTCTGCCCTGATACTTCCAGTTCAACTTTGATATCTACGCCGCCATTGATGTCCCTGTGTTCTGGAAGGAATGTTATATCATTCATCAATTTTGCGTTATAATTCATGTTGTCTGGATATGCCGGATCCCTGCTATTGACAAGATTTGAAAAGTTAATCAAATCGTATACATCGTAAATCGGGATGTAGAATTCCATGTCGTCTTCTACAGTGTTCGGGCCACCGAAGAGATCTCCGTCGTTGTTCGACCAACTGTTTACCAAGGGTGCAACTGCGACTAAGAGCATCAATGCAACCGCGATAACCGGCACTATCTGTTTTTTATTAACCATATTGGGCACTTTCCTATAACTGCACAAAAGGCAAGATGCTGTATTTAATGCTGATGTTGCCATATTACAACCAATTGTTTAACTTAAAAATCAGTAAATAATTTTTTATTAGTTGTATTTTCGACTTATATTTGGTATTTAATACGAAAATTCATACATAATCTCAAGTTTTCGAAAAAAATAGTTGTTGATACAATATAATCTAATTTTATTAACAACCGTTAGTTTTATTAACGATTTTTATTAATTTTAATAATGTTAACCATCGTTTTCATTATTGAACGATATTAGTTTTTTCAGCCGAAATTATTAACTATTCATTTTTTTCAAAAAGTATGCATTGTGAAAAATTATAAGAACAAGAATAGTATCTTCGCCCTTACGGGCTCGTGGTCTAGGGGTTATGACGTCTCCTTGACATGGAGGAGGTCGCCGGTTCAAATCCGGCCGAGCCCACCATTATTCTTCTTTGTTTTCCTCTCTGTTTTTTCACTAGACTGTACTTCATTCCTGTTCTTTCTGTCTTGTTTTTACATAAGTGTATATCGTTGCAGTACGTTCCATCGGTCATGGGTTCTGCAACTGTTAAAATGGGCACATGCGGGAATGTTTCTAAAATCAATGTTGTACGCGGGGAGAACGGAAAATTCAACGTTACAATAGATTCAACGTGCGACAGCGTCAGATCGTACTCCGTCTTGATCAAAGAGATCACGATGGAGGATATCATGGGCGTGCTTGAGAACAAGGTACTTTCATTGAGTACGACTAAGATCCTCACGCCGTCATGTCTTGTTCCGTCCGCTGTGATGACTGCGGCATGGATCGAGATCGGAATGTTACCACTGGATCAGGTCAAGGAAAGAACTAGTACGGTAACATACTGAACTAGTTCTACCGATACACTGGCATGCTGTTGTTCTTTCATCTGCGATGTTGATTTCACTCAATTTATATATTCATCCAGCGATTCGAATCTATGGCAAGTGTAACAGTTCATATGAACCTCTGCGAAAAGATCCACAAGATCACCGTCACTCCGAACAACGAAGGTACGTTCGATCTCCATATCGCAACAAATTGCGATCACGTCAAAGAGTACGCGAAGCGTCTACCGACGATAACGATGGAAGATATGACGGACATGAGTGGGAGCAAGGTCATGTCTTACGAATCGACGTTTATGATGACACCCACATGCCTTGCGCCGAAGGGCGTTCTATACGCAGCATGGCTTGAGATCGGTATGATCTCACCGTCACGCGCAGCCGCTGTGAAGGAGAATACAATCGTCTTCAACGTTAAAAAACCGTAAAAATAAAAGATGGTGGACCCGGCCGGATTTGAACCGGCGACCTGCGCCTTGTAAGGGCGCCGTCATAACCCCTAGACCACGAGTCCGTACAGCCTTCATTAATGAGCCATTATTAAAAATATACTATTGTCAAATCTTCATGAATAAATAGCACTGATACATTCATGGAAGCACAGGCGACTGTAGTCTAGTGGTTAGGACCGTGGCTTCCCAAGCCTCAAACTCGGGTTCAAATCCCGGCAGTCGCACTTTTTTTCCATATTATCAAGGGTATGTTTTAAATCCGCATTGCCGTTGTTCTGATTGTTAACATGTTGGAGATCGACAGTTCGAGAGGAGAAGGCGGAGGGCAGATGGTACGTACGTCTGTCGCTTTATCCGCGGTCACTGGCACAGAGATACGTCTGACCAGAATACGCGAGAACCGTCCGACGAACGGTCTGTCGAAACAGCATACCATCGTCGTGAAAGCAGTTGCTGATATGACTGGGTCCACCATCACAGGTAATTTCACTGGATCGCGTGAACTTGTCTTCCAACCGGGAGACCTTCAGAAGACGAAGATCGAATTGGACATCGGCAGTGCGGGAAGTATCAGTCTGATGCTTCAGGCAATGTTGCTTACCGCGCGTAACTACAAGGAGACGTTCCATATGGACATCTCCGGCGGAACAAACGTGATGTGGGCTCCGCCCATAGACTCGTACCAGCAAATCCTGTTCCCGTTGATGAGGAAGATGAACATTGACGTTAAACTGGACATCCTGGAAAGGGGATTCTACCCCCTTGGTGGTGGACGCATACAAGCAGAACTGAAACCGATGAAGCACATCGCCCCGCTGGAGATCGAAGAACTTGGTGAATTGCAGGCCATCGAAGGCGTATGCTACATTCAGAATCTCCCGGACTGGATGCACGAACAGATGGTTGAAGGCTGCAAAAGCGTTTTGGAATCGCACTGCGACGTGGATATTGACATACAGCGTTCTGAAGGTGAATCGAAAGGCGCAGGAATGTCGCTTGTCGCGATCTACGAGAACGGACGTCTCGGCAGTAATGTTCTTACATCCCGGGGTCACCCCGCGAAGCGTGCCGGCGAAGACGTTGCCAAAGACCTTCTCGAAGAAATGGTCGCCGGATCGACCATGGACATTCATACGGCGGACCAACTTCTCCCGTACATGGCGATGGCCGACGGAAAGAGTTCGTTCACGGTATCCAAAATAAGCAAACACCTGATCAGCCAGATGGATACACTGGAATCATTCCTGGACGTACGTTTCGGAGTAGAGCGCAACACACGCGGATACTTCATTACCGCTACTCCCGGGGGTTGTGAATGAAACCGTTCGTTCATGTGAACTGCGCAATGTCCGCGGACGGAAAACTTGCCGGGCCGGACAGGAAACAGGTACGCATATCGTCGGATGAGGATATGCTTCGTGTGAAAACACTCCGCCGATCCTATGATGCGATATTGGTGGGTGTCGGAACCGTGATCGCGGATGACCCCCATCTCACCGTTAAGGGATTGAACTACGATGAGAATCCCATACGCATCGTCATCGACCCGAACGGGCGTACGCCTGATTCGGCGGCAGTAATTGATGAAAGAGCACCGACCATAATCGTCACGTCGTCATTGTGCACGAAGGAATGGAAGAATGTTTCTATACTGAAATCAGAGAATGAAACAATAGATCTGGCACAGTGTTTGGAAATCCTAGGGGGCATCGGAATCGAAAACGTTCTTGTCGAAGGTGGCGGTGAAACGATCGCATCATTCTTCAAGGCCGGTCTTGTCAACCGTTATACGGTCTTTGTAAGCGGTATGATAATTGGTGGCCGTACGTCACCGACACCGGCAGACGGCGACGGATGGCTGAACACTGACGGTGTGAAACTAAAACTCATTTCCTCAGAAGTTCTTGGGAACGGCGTCCTTATGACGTTCGAACCTTACTGAGCAGGCTCTATGATGAACTTGAAGTAATTGTTGTTCACGCCGAATATTTCACTGTGCGTGACTTCGTAGCGTCTACCGATCATCTTGCTCAGAATACGTTTGAACAATCCGTGCGAAAATCTCGGACGTGATTCCATGGGCATCAATGGCGTTTCGTCCTGAACACGTATGATTATCGTCAAGGGAATGAACGTGTATATACACACTTCACCGAAATCTATTATTTCGTAAAACTCCTGGAGTTTTCTCATTATATCCTCGACCTTATTGGATTCAAACGTCGGTGCGAGTATGTCCGCAACTTCCGTTCCGAGGTTTTCCATCATCGGTCCGATATCCAATCCGTTGGATTCGGACATCATGAGCATCGATCTGATGAAATGTCTTGAAAATTCTTCCGGATTTTCCACGCCGGTTTTCAACGAATCGCGTGCGTAGGACATTCCGTTCGGATTGGTTTCCTTGGAGAACGCCAGTTTCCTTGACGACATTGAAAATATCTTGCGCCTGCTGTCCAGCGGGTCGCTTTCCGACTTTATCAGACCTTCGCTGACCATATGGTCCAAGTGTACCGACAACGTAGACTGTGCCTTCCCTGTTACTGACGATATGTCCGTGGTGGACATGTTGTTCTCTGACAGGTGGTTCAAAATGCTCTGATGCAACGGATCGGAAACTTCGATCAATCCTGCTCCGCCTTTTTCTATCGTTGCGTATATCTCGAATTTCGAAGAGAACGGTCTGATCTTGGGCACAACTTCACAATAGATAACTAACTAAAAAAAACCGTTGGTCGATTTATACGAAAAACCTCAGAAAAATTACGAAGATAGTTGAAAAATCGTAGCTTTTCAATGTTTTTCATTCTCCTTGTCAATCCCGTATACACGCCCGCGAAATAGGAAATCCATTATTATGTGGAACCTGCTACGGAGTATAAGTGATACGTTGAAAGTTAACATGGACGGCATCAAAGGCGACATCCGTGCGGTATGGTTCGAGAACGGAAAGGTCAGAATGATCGATCAGCGCGAGTTACCGCATAAGTTGGTATTTGTTGACTTCACCGACCATAGGGATGTGGCCGAAGCGATAAGGAACATGACGACACGCGGTGCACCGTCCATCGGTGCTACTGCAGCATACGGAATGTGTCTTGCCGCCCTTTCAAAAACGGATCTGAAGAAGGCCGCTGAGCATATCAAGGCCGCCCGCCCGACTGCTAACGATCTCTTTTACGCTGTGGATTACATGTCAGCGGAATTGAAGAATGGTGCCGATCCGATTGCTGCGGCTGACGGATATGCACAGATGATGGTTGACAAGTGCACCAAGATCGGCGAGTACGGCGGAGCATTGATCAAAGACGGTTTCAAGATAATGACACACTGCAACGCAGGCGCTTTGGCTACCGTCGATGTTGGTACTGCACTGGCACCGATGAGGGATGCCCACGCAGCGGGAAAGAAGATATTCGTTTACGCTTCGGAGACAAGACCCAGACTTCAAGGAATGCAGCTCACCGCGTGGGAACTTGTTCAGGAAGGGATCCCTCATTCGATCATATCCGACGGTGCATCGGGACACTTCATCCGCAAGGATACCGACATGATAATCACCGGTGCCGACAGGATTGCTGCGAACGGTGATTTCGCAAACAAGATTGGAACGTTCGACAAAGCCGTGATGGCCAAAGAGCTTGGAGTTCCGTTCTACGTTGCCGCACCTATTTCAACATTCGATTTCAACACCAAGGACGGTAACGCCATTGTTATCGAAGACCGTTCCGAGGATGAGGTCATGTTCGTCTCCGGTATACGCATAGCACCGAAAGGTTCCAATGCACTGAACCCGTCATTCGATATGACGCCGGCAAAGTACGTCACAGGATTCATAACGGAAAAAGGAATTCTGAAACCACAGGACATCAGGAGGATCGTATCTTGAACGAGGAAACCGCAAGAAAGATGTTGCTCAGTGCCTGCAACATGCTCTATGAGCGCAAACTCACGATATCCGCCGGCGGTAACATGTCCGTCCGTCTGGAAGACTCCATTCTCATAACACCGTCGGGAAGGAACAAGGGCCTTCTGAGGGCGGCCGATATGGTGAAGGTCTCCATGGACGGCGACGTCATCGGCTCCGGTAAACCGTCCATAGAGACATTGATGCACCTTGCCCTTTACAACGCCAACCCTCGGACCAATGCGATTGTGCACTGTCACCCGCTCTACTGTACTGTACTTGCCGTGAAGGGCGAAAAGGTGAAGAGCGACCTGACCCCCGAAGGAGTATTGCTTCTGGGAGACGTCCCGATGGTCGGATATTTCACACCAGGATCGAAGGAACTGGTTGACGCCATCGCATCGAACGCATCGTCCATGGCGATGATCATGGAAAGACATGGTGCGATCACACAGGGAACCACGCTGGAAGAGGCGTACAACAGGATGGAGGAGTTGGAATTCCAGGCAAACCTGCAGATACTTGCGGGGAACGCAAAGGGACTTCCCAGATCCGAGATAGACAAAATTCTGGGGATTTGAAAATGATTCTTGTTACCAAGTGGTTCGGAGTGTTCCTTTGTGACGGCGAAAAGATTGTCAAAAAGGCATTGATGCCGAAGAACCCCGAACAGATCGCCGAGAAACTGGCGCACATCCAACGTGGTGGGATACTTCCGGAGGAGACGGAACTCGCAGCAGGTATCGTAAAACTGAAGGTCGCCGACAGACGCCAATCGTCCCTTGGGAAACCGACCATGTTCGATTCCTCGTTCATTACGCCGGAACAATATGGCTTCACGCCGGACATCATGAGAGAATCAATGATACGCCTCGGAAAACTGAGAACTTCCGAACCGGTGTCGCGTGACCGCAACCTCGTACAGGCTATCAGAAATCTTGATAACATCATCGAATCCGCCAACCTTCTGAATGAACGGTTGCATGAGTGGTATGGACTGCATTTCCCTGAATTGGGAGATTACGCACGTGACAAAAGATACTCTGAATTGATAGCACGTTACGGAAAACGTGACGAGATAATCGAACATCTGGGTCTGTCAATTGAATCGATCGGATCGGACCTTGATCCCAACGATCTCAGCGAGATAATGTCGTTAGCGGAAACGTTGTGCAGAATGTACGACGACCGTGACAGAACTGAGGGATACATCTCAGAGATCGTCGTGGAACTGAGTCCGAACATGTGTGCCTTGTTGGGCGGGCCGCTCGCCGCACGTCTGATATCCCTTGCAGGCGGTCTCGAAAGACTTTCCTCTCTACCATCATCCACCATCCAACTATTGGGTGCCGAGAAAGCAATGTTCAGACACCTTCGTTCAGGAAAGAAACCGCCGAAACATGGCGTGATCTTTCAACACCCCGACGTCCACCGTTCACCGTATTGGCAGCGCGGTAACATCGCCAGGGCACTTGCCGGTAAAGTATTGATTGCTGCGAAAGTGGACCAATACAAAGGCGAATACATCGGCGACAGACTTGTCGCAGAATTTGCAACACGTGTTGAAGAGGTGAAAAGGAAATATCCTGAGCCTCCCAAGAAGACTGTAAAGAAGAAACAAGGCAAAGACAGACGCAGGCGCAGGTGAAATTATTTAAATAGGGTGCTGGATAAAGGAACGATTACAATGTGGGAACAAAAAGAAGTAAGAGAGCTCAAAGTCGGAAGATACGTCAACATTGATGACGAGCCGTGCAAGATCCTCTCCATATCAACATCCAAACCCGGAAAACACGGATCAGCAAAAGCAAGCATTGACGCGGTTTCAATATTCTCAGGCAACAAAAAGTCATTCATCGCACCGGTCAGCACAAAATGTCAGGTTCCGATGATAGACAAGAGAAAGGGACAGATCCTGTCCATCAGGGACGGAGAAGTTCAGCTCATGGACCTCGAAACATTCGAGACGTTCAGCATGGCCATAAATGACGACCACGAGGGAGAACTCGTCGAAGGCGGCGAAATCATGTACATGGTCGCGATGGGCAGACAGAGATTGATGTAAGTATGTTCGGCCTCACATTCGCTGATGCTGAGTCCGACGACCAATCGTCGGATGCGGTCATTCTCGGTGTACCGTATGATCACACTGCGTGTTTCAGATCGGGTTCCCGCGAAGCACCAGGTACCGTTCGTAAGGCATCATACAACTTCGAGCCGATACATTTCGAACATCGCCCGTATTCCATCAACATTCAGGACCTCGGGAACACGGATGATTTCATCTTCCCCGAGGATATGATGGACGATGTCAGATTCCTACTCGGTCCGTCGATCGCTGCCGGTAAATTCTCGGTGGTTATCGGCGGTGAACATTCGGTCACATTCCCCGCGGTAGAATGCCACGACAACGTTTCTGTCATTTCGATCGATGCTCATCTGGACTCGCGTGACGAGTTCATGGGTACGAAGTACAGTCACGCATGTGTCATGAGGCGCTGCGCTGAACTGGTCGGTTCTGAAAACGTGTTCGTAATGGGCGTCCGTTCCATATCAGAGGAAGAACTGGATCACGAAGATCCATTGTCTTACGTCACATCATACGAGATAATGGAGAAGGGCATCGAAAAGGCCATAAAGAAAGCCCTCGAGTCTGTGAAGAACGAGAATATCTATCTCACATTGGACATTGACGGGATCGATCCCGCATACGCTCCTGGAACGGGCACCCCGGAACCATTTGGAATAACTCCGATGGATGTCAAGAAAATAATCAACGCCGTCGGAGACAGACTTGTCGGATTCGACGTGAATGAGATATGCCCGCCGTACGACCCTTCTGGCGTCACTTCGATTCTTGGTGCAAGGTTCGTCAAAGAAGCCTTGGCAGTACGTGCAAAATCTATTTGCTGATGTAGGATTTCGCCAGATCGACGAATTCCTCGCCGCGTTTCTTTGCCAATGATTTGTCTTTGGATTCCGAGTAAATTCTGAATATCGGTTCCGTTCCCGACGGGCGGAGAAGAACCCAACCATCGTCAAACACCAGTTTGATGCCGTCGGTCTTGTCTTTCTTCGCACCCTCGTACTTCTCTTTGGCAAACGTCTTCATCAGTTTGTCTTTCTCTTCCGTGTCTGCCTCGAGTTTGAATTTGAATGTGTGGTATACGGGAAGCGTCTTGATCTGTTTTGACAACGGACCGTTCTTGACTATTGCTTCCAACATCTTCGCAACGGCCATCGCACCATCCCTGCAGTACTGCATTCCAGGGAATATCAGACCGCCGTTCTCCTCTCCTCCGAATATCGCCTCAGATTCGATCATCGCCCTGGCGACTATTGGTGATCCCACGGCAGTGTACTTCACTTTCCCACCTACTGCGAGTACGACTTCCTCTACCATTGATGATGAACTTACGGGCGTGACAATAAGTCCTTTACTCTTGCCCAACTCGGAGCGTGCGATAAGTGCCAGACTCTTGTCTCCGCTTACGAAGTCTCCTTTCTCTGTCACGAATACCGTACGGTCTGCGTCACCGTCATGAGCAATTCCTATGTCAGACCCGCCTTTCTTCATTGTGTCGATAAGGTCCTTGAGATTCTCTTCCGTCGGTTCGCTGTTGTGTCCCGGAAACTCTCCCTGGGGATCTGCATTGAGCGTCTTTGCCCTTACATTCAATCTCTTCAGAAGCAATGGTGCTGTCGCGCATGCTGCGCCGTTCGCACAGTCCAATACCGCAGTCAGGTTTGCTGCTCGAATTGCATCTGCATCAACGTTTGAAATGACCGCGTTTACATACAGTTCATCCGCGCCCGATTCCTTCCAGACCCTTCCGGTCTTTGCACTGTCCGATTGGTCTTTGCTGAAGTAGTTGTCCTCTATCGTCTCTTCGTCCTCACGGCTCATCTCCGTGCCGTCCGAACTGACACATTTTATGCCGTTGAACTTTGGAGGGTTGTGCGACGCAGTGATCATCACACCGCCGACTATCTCCGTTCTCGTTTTGACGAAGTACTGAAGTGCTGGTGTCGGAAGTACACCGAGATCGACAACGTTACATCCGGATGCCATCAGTCCTGCTGAAACGGCCTGTTTGATCATGTCCCCGGAAACACGGGTATCTGATGCTATCGCAACCATTCCGCCCATGAATTTTCCTGCGGCCCTGCCTACTCTGGATGCGAGTTCAACAGTCATGTCTTCGTTGACGACGCCTCTGATGCCGTTTGTACCGAACAGTCTTCCCATTGTCCTACTTCCTTGATTTCAATAACATTGTCAGAATCTCGGCACAGTGCTTACATGCGTCCGCGGATTCCTCTAACGATTCGACGAGTCCTTTCATTAACATCGTCGCCCTGTAATCCATATCGGCAACGAGGATCTTCTTTATCGTTGCGTAGTAGATGTTGTCGATTACTTTCTCTTGCTCTCTGACAGCTGTTGCGATCCTTAAGGTCTCTGCCGGACTGACCGTCAGATTCTCGTATGATTTGATCAGTAACTTTGTTGCCAACGTCAATTCGGTGGCCATCAGCTTTGCGGCATCCCATATTTGAGGAGGTACTTTGATGTCGCAATCGATTATCATCTGCATGTGCATTCCAGCCTTGGTGGCCCAGTTGGCAACCTTATCTGTTGACCTTGCAAGGCGCATGAGGTCCTCGCGCGCCTGCGAGCTGAGGTCTCCTGCCGCTGCGGCTTCTGACAAACGGTCTTCAAGCTTATCCGCTTCCCTCTCGCTGAGTATCATCCTGTCGATGCATTTGAGCGTGAATTGTACATCACCTGCTCTCATTGCCTCGACGGCACGTTCAACTTCGGATACCGCATCCAACACTGCAAGACCGTGTTTTCTGGTACCCGCCTGCATCGAATCCTCCTTTCTCTTGCCGAACCAATCCAGTATTTGCCTTGCGTCACTCAAGTCTGATTTCCTCCTCTACTCCTTCACTCGGTCTTGCAAACACCATGGATGCGCGTTTGTTGAAGACCAGAAACACTTTGTCACCTACTTCAGGTATATCGCTGTCCGCAGATATGTTATATTCTATGAAATCGTCACTTTCCGCCTCTGTCCTTATGCGCCAATATGATCCCATAAAGATGACGTCCTTCACTTCCGCGGGCAATCCGCTGTTCGCAGTGTAAACATGCTCTGGACGCACGGAAATAACAACTGGGTCTCCTATCATGAACTCTGATTTTGCGACCCTCATATGCGTTCCATCCCTGAGCATCACCATGGTCTTTCCCATTTTGCTCTTGGCTGCGACGATGCATTCTATCAAATTCGTTTCACCGATGAAGTTTGCTGCGAATATTGTCTTCGGTGTGCGGTAGATACTCAACGGTGTACCGATCTCGGCGATGCTGCCCTGCCTCATCAGGATGATTCTGTCAGATACGGACATTGCCTCTTCCTGGTCATGTGTCACGTGCAGTACGGTCAGTCCCAACATCTTCACGATGCGCCGGATCTCATAACGCAGATTCATCCTCACTCTGGCGTCCAATGCCGACAGCGGTTCGTCAAGCATGAGGATCTTCGATCCGGATGACAACGCCCGAGCAAGGGCGACCTTCTGCTGTTCTCCGCCTGATAGTTCGGAAGGGAGCATCTGCGCCCTTTCCAATAAATTGACCAATTCAAGGTATTTCTCTGAAACTTTCGGATTCTGTCCTTTCGGAGGGTCCTTGACCATTATTCCGTATTCCACATTCTTGCGGATGTCCATGTGCGGGAATAACGCAATATTCTGGAACACATAACCTACGTCGCGGTCTTCTATCGGTATGTCTGTAACATCAACGCCGTCGATGAATACGTGTCCGTAAGTGGGATGCCACATTCCTGCGATGACTTTGATCAGTGTCGTCTTTCCACAGCCTGATGGCCCGAGGACGGTGACATACTCTCCGCTTCGTACAGTCACGCTGATATCCTTCACGGCAACAATGTCGCCGAACATCATTGTTATACCTTTGAGCTCGATCATCGACATTATTCCACCTTCAACTCCTCTTCCAGTCCGCCTTCCGGTATGTCAAACACTGACGTACGGTCGGGAGACCATCTTATCTGAACCTCATCACCTTCATCGAAGTCGTCGAACTTCCTATTCGGCAGTTTTGCAACAATCAATCCAAGTTCTGGCACTTGCATTTCCACTACGATCGAGACGCCTTCGTACAGCATACGTTCGATCTTTCCTGTGAAGTATCCTTCCTCGATTTTTGATATCTTGGTGTTACCAATCTTAACTGCAACGACGGCTTCACTTCCAACCGGACGTCCCGTATCCTTTGCAAGGAACTTGTGTCCGTTGGATATTATCGTTGCAACACCATCATTTATTTCCGTGATCGTCCCGCACAGCATGTTGGACATTCCCATGAAGTTCGCTGTGAACGGTGAATTCGGATTCTCATAGACTTCCTTGGGTTCACCGATCTGAACGATCTTCCCGTTACGGATGATCGCTATACGGTCTGCCATCTCCATCGCTTCGTCCTGATCGTGCGTTACGTGTATGGCAGTCAACTTCATCTCTTTGACCAATGAACGTAATTCCTTCCTGAGTTCTATCCTGAGCCTTGCATCCAATGCCCTCAGCGGTTCGTCCAGCAGTAATACTCCGGATCCGGATGCTAACGCTCTGACAAGTGCAACGCGCTGTTGCATCCCTCCAGATAACTGATGCGGATATGCATCCGCACGACTATAGAGATGGACCATTGTCAGCATACTCTTCGCAAGCTGTTTGTTCTCCTCTTCGTCCCATCCCTTTATGCTGGGGCCGAAGAGAACATTCTCGTGAACTGTCATCTGTGGGAATAACGAATAAACCTGTGAGAGCATCGCCGCTCCGCGCTCCTCCGTCTCCAGGTTTGTAACGTCAACATTGTCAAAGAGCACCTGTCCCCCATCCGGCCTGGTCAGACCACAGATCATTCTCATGCATGTGGTCTTTCCGGCACCGGTTGGTCCAAGTATACAGAGATATTCGCCGTTGTTTATCTCTAAATTGAGGTTATCTGCCGCGACGGTGTCGTCAAAACGTTTTGTCAGGTCTTTCAGAATGATTGACGGCATCTCACACCTCCTGGTTCTTCTTTCTTGTTATGTATCTGACGGCGAACATGAATATGAAACATATGATTATCAATACAATTGATGCTGTGGCGGCTTCTGACTTGAGTCCTGCTTTTATCAGATCCATAATGTAGATCGATGTTGTCTGAACAGTTCCGTCTATTGCCACCGTCGCACCCGTTTCTCCGAGGGACCTCGTGAATGCCAATATTCCGCCTGCAATCACTGATGATTGGATTATCGGGAACAGTACCTTTCTGAACGCCTGCAACGGTTTTGCGCCCAGAGATCTTGCAACCTCCTCATATGATGGATCGACCTCTTCGATTGCACCGATGATGTTCCTGACCATCAACGGATATGTGAATGCTATATGACCCAGCGTCACCAATATTATTCCAGGTACGGACATCGGCAGAAGTGCCCAGAACAATCCTAGCGAGAATCCTAACGCCACCGTGGGAATGATCAATGGAATATTGATCAGAGTGTCCAATATCTGTCCTAATTTAGTATGTGCATTTCTGGCGATGTATATCGCCATGGGTATCCCGAATATCACATCGAATGCCACTGCAACACCTGCTATCAGGAATGACAATCCGATTGACGTCAACAGTGTTCCGTAATCCACGGCCCCGCCAGAAACGAAGATGTAAGAGAAGATGAAGAACGACGGTAACAGGATTATCAGAAGCAGGAATGCGAAACTGAATCCGTCTTTCGCTTTAACTGCGAGACCTCTGCTAATCTTGCGCTCCCATCTCGGCCAAACCTTTGAGAACGGAACGTGTATGCGGTTCATCAGGTATTTCGCAACAATCAACAATACTATCGCCAATAATATCAGTATCACACTTATGACGATCAAATATGGTGTTGCATCCCCGCCAACGACAGAGGGATTATTTTTGAAATAGTTGATCAGGGACGGGCCTGTAAAGAATTCAGATTCCATGCCCATCATTTGCAATGCAATGTACGTTCCTCCTGTTTCACTTAAACTTCTGGCAAAACAGAGGATGAATCCGGTAATGATTCCGGCGCGGAACAATGGTAACGTGATCGTTCTGACTGCAGTGAATTTCGACGCGCCGAGTGTCATTCCAGCCGTCTCGTATGTGGGATCGATCTGCTCCAGAATTCCGGATAAACAACGGACCATGTACGGGAATGTGAATATCAGGTGTAATAGAATTATCAAAACGTACGGACTCAATATTATTCCGAGGCCGGGGATTGTCGCACCGTTCGGGAACGCCCAGAACATCGCCACGGACATTCCCAATGCCGCAGTGGGGAACACCAGCGGCATGTCTATCAGCGTATCCAGATACTTCTTTCCTCTGAAATTCTTACGAACCAACGCCCACGCCAATGGTAGTCCAATGACGATGTCCAAAATAGTCACGATAAATGCTATACTGAACGAATTCCCGATGGCGCCCCATATCTGCGACATCGTTCCGGGATCGTTGAAAACTACGCCGAGCGTATCCCACTGGAAAATAGCATCCAAAAGAACGTACAACGACGGGATAATGATAAGAGAAATGAAAACCAGAACGATGAGAGCAAACCATACTCTCTTGAACCGGCGTTTACCCGATACATTATCGATGTACGTCAGAATCGACATCTAATCCGTATACCTGAAAAAGCCTATATATCATTTTGTGACGGCTTGAGAAATGTTGTATCAAACGATGGAAATACTTACGACATTGTTGCCGCGAAGTACAACCGTTCCCAGGCGTCTCTGCTGTTCTGACGTGCGTTCTTCGGTGTCCTCGAGGACCATGTTCATGTAATCATCGTATCCCGTCAGTTTTCCCTCGAGAACACGGTTGTCCTTGAGCAGAAGGGATATGCGTTTGTCGATAGATTTCTCCAATAAGGCTAGGGGCATTACCATCGTTATCATTACTGCGGAAGTCTCATCACGATTTAAACCTTCCCCATTATGACCGTACGGAGTGCACGCATTCTGTTATTGCGTGTGACCGTATGCATCGGCTCTATATACTTACCAGATGATTTGTGACCTGAGGTATCACCTTGGAAAGAAACATAATGATAATGTTGATTGCGGGGATCGTTGCTGGTGCAGTGATCGGGGCAGGAGTCGTTGTTCTGCTCGATGATAATAACACCACGTCGCCCGGAGATGAATTCGATCACGATGGGCTGATGATCATGAACGCAAACACGCCGGGACAGGAAATTCTGAGTGCTGTCGTGGGTGAAGTGCCCAACACAGAATTTACTGAGGGCGAGACCGTAACAAGCGAGGGCGCATATTTCAAAGGATGGAATGTTACTGGCAGAGGTTATGTTGAACAGAACGTCGGATATTACTACGCATTGGAAAAGGATGATGAGAGACTTATGATCGAAGTCCTTTATTTCCGCAATATGAATGATGCTGTACAAAAATGGGCTGAATATGTTGTGACCATGGAAGAATACGGACTGAGCCCGAGAACCGATTCAAAATGCGAACTGAGCGCATTCGGTTACTCCACATTCATGGGACAACAACATGAAGAACTTACTATGAGACAGTGGTGTGTTCAGGATCTGAACATCGTCATAAACATCAGCGGAGACGTCAGTTTCAACCTGATGGAAGAAGTTCATCTGCTCCTGCAGGACTACATCCACGCGAACGCAGAGGAATCTCCCCTGCTGTATTGAGGCCTCAGACCGATTTCCTTAAACCCTTTTCCTTATTTTAATTCTGGAACATTGAAAATATGATGGTATGGGCCTGACGGACTCGGGGGTCCGCCGGCCCGGGATGCTTTACCGTTTATCCTCTTTTTTCGATCCACTTACGTATGGCTTCCTTGCTCACACCTTCGATTCCGAAGTATTCGGAGAATTTCTTCGTGGTCGTAAGTTCAAGCGTCTGACCGTACGGTTTGCCGTGGATCAGGTCCATGTCCAAAAGGATCTTGACGTCGTCGTAAACCTTGGGGCCGAGATTCTGCGCAAGTTCGGACTGTTTTATCGGCTGGTGGTACGCGATCGTCGCGGCCACCTTCAGGGTAGCCTGGGACAGTTCCCTTTCCGAGAACTTTCCAGCGAAATCCACGTACTCCTCGCGCAACTGCAGGATGTATCCCGGTCCGATCTTGGCAACCATTATTGCTGATCCGCGCTTGTCGTATTCCTTATCAAGTTTCTTGATCGCTGCCTTGATGTCTTCTTCGCCAAGTCCCGTCTTCTCCGCAATTTCAGAGATCCTTAGGAGCTCGTGGCTGGAGAAGAGGGCGGCCTCGACCGCACCCTTCGGATCCAACTTACACCACCTCTTCGATCATCTGCACCTGGTCTTCGATCTTTCCAAGTGCATAATCCATCTTAATTTCAACGAATATTTCGCCATACGGCATTTCGCGCTGGTTGATGGCAAGCTTTCCGTCCCTGACGAGGTGAAGCACTGCAACGAATATCGTTATGTTTTCCTTGATGTCAGTGGTGAACAGATCGGACATTGCCAATTCGCCTGTTCCGAATCTCTGGATCCTTCTCCAGATCCTCTCCACTTCCCTCTTGTCGTCCTCTTCGTGAGCCTTGTTGTCAAACGGCTTGGGCTCCTTGTTGATGAGCTGTTGACGTAACGTCTCGCGCTCCTGCATGATTTCGATATCCTCACGCGCCTCTTCGAATGCATCGATGAGCTCGAGCATTGTGACCGCTCTGGTGGGAGAGCGGTGGAACGCCTCCTGTAACATTATCGACGGCACGTAGAGGTCTTCCTTCTCCTCGAAGAAATCCGCATCAATGTCGAATCCCCAGTCCAGGATCTCCTGCTCGCCCCTCTCCGATTCCTGGAGAGTTGCGTCAGACTGCATCCTGAGCACGCGCCATGCCATGTGGATCAGTTTTCCGGCTATGATTATGTCAATACCGTGATCTGCCACCTTCTTTGTATACAGACGTACAAATTCGGAGAGATCGATCGACCACGGGTCGAAGTCGTGCTCCAACGCCAGCCTGAATACCGACCTGATGGACTCATCCACCGGGTCCGGCATCGTTTCGCCGACGTCCTCTTCGAGTATACGCATGTATCTGTCTAACTTTTCTGAACCGACGTTGTCGTCGATCAGGGCCTTATGAAACATCAAATGATTCATTATCCCTTCGTTTGCTGCATCCCATCCCATTTTTCATCCCTCTGTTGTTTGCATCCCCTTTTAAGATATTTCTAAGATATTTCACGATTCTACAGAATCGTCTGAGCTTTAGAGCCCCTCCCTCTTGTAGTCGGTGTAGTACTTCTCCGGTTTGTCGTCATCCTTGTCGACTATCTCCGGAGCGTCGTCCACCGGGGCGTTCCTTATCTCTTCCTCTTCTTTCGGAAGATCTCCGAAGGGGTCCTTCGGTATCTTCGCCTGATCTTCATACTTCGATACTTCTGCCAGGTCGGGCTGTATTATGACCTTGCTTGCACCGTCCGGCTGTCTTGTCACTCCGATCAGGTGCTCGGCAAGTGCCAGCGTGACCTTTCTAAGCGAGACTTGAATGAACTGTGCCCTGGTCGAACTCTTCTTGATCCTTCTTGCAACGAGTTCGGAATTCACCGAATCCAAGTTCATGTCAACTTCGTCGAACATGTACAGCGGAGACGGCTGGAACTCCTGTATGGCGAATATGAACGCCATTGCCGTGAGTCCCTTCTCTCCTCCCGATAGTGCTTCCAGACGGAGCATTTTTCCATTTCTGGGTTTAGCGTTGATCATCAGACCGCCATCGAACGGGCTGTCCGGGAATTCGAGCTTCATCATTGCCTCACCGCCTCCGGACAGTTCAGCATACACTTCGGTGAAATGTTTGCTGACTCCATCGAACGTGGTCATGAACAGTTTCTTCTTGTCGTCGTTCAGTGAATCCATCAGACCGGACAGTTCCTTGATCCTTGCGTTCAGTTCCCCGACGTCGTTGGAGAGCTTCGTGTGCCTCTCTTTCTTTTCGTCGTAGTCCTCTATTGCACGCAAGTTCACGTTACCGACCTTGGCCATCAGGCCTTCGCATGATTTGATCGTTCTCTGCAGTTCCTGTTCGGACGGGATCGGCATGTCGACTTCGAATCCTATCAGCGCGATCTCATCTTTCAGCTGTTTCACCGTTTCCTCGGTGATGAGGATCTGCGCCTCCAATCCTGATGCGTAGTCCGTCTTCGTATCGATCTTTTCCATGACGGATGTTTTTGCATTCTCCGTTTCGTACTTCTTCTTGAGAAGTTCGTCCTTAGCATCGCGCAGACCGGCGATACCGCCTTCCATCTCCGCTTCGATCTTCTTTAATGCGTCAAGTTCGACCTGTATCTTGCTGATGTTCTCGTCAGCCGTTGCGATCGCGTCCTGATATTCCTTGATCTTCTTGTTTGCGGAATCGATCTGCTTTCCGATCGCATCCTTCTGGCCGTCAACTCCGGTCTTTTCCGCATTGATGGTTGCCTTCTCCGTCGTTAGACGGCCGACCTCTGTCTCAAGGTCGAACAGCGAGTCCTGCGTTCTCTGCAGTCTTTCCTGGATATCTGCCGGAGCCATTTCCGTAACGCGGTCCCTCAAGGATGTCTTCTCATCCCTGAGCGCACTGAGTTCCGCGGACACCTTGTCCAATTCCTTTTCTGCCTCCGAAAGCTCCTTCTGCGCTTCCGCCAGTTTCTGCTTCTTCTCCTCCAGGTTGGCGGAGACGCGTTTCTTTTTGTCTTTGACCTCGTTCAGCTGTGCTTCCAACTTTCCGAGTTTTCCCTGAATGTCAACTGACGCTGTGGATACGTTTCTGAACTCTCCGTCCAACGCCCTGATCTGGTCCCTGAGGTCCCTGAGCTGCTGTTTGAGTACGTTCAATGAGTCTGTGGCTGCACGTAATTCCGCACCGACCTTCTCCATCTTCGTTTCCGAAGCGGGACCGAATTTTGCTATGGCCTGCTTGGACAATGTTCCACCAACCATCGCTCCTCCGGCCTCGAGCATTTCTCCTGCTTTGGTGACAAGACGTACGCCGCCCATCACTCTGCGTGCTTCGTCCAACGTGCTCATCACAAGCGTGTCGTTGAACACGTCCCAGAACACGCCTTTGTATCTCGGGTCATATCTTATCAGGTCGATCGCGTAACCGATCGCATCCTTCTGGATCATTATCGCCTTTGCCCTGGGCTTTCCTTCCATGACCTTGTTTATGGGCAGGAATCTTACACGCCCGAACTTCTCCTTCTTGAGGTAGTTGATCAGGTCTGATGCCACTTGATCGTCATCCACGACGATCGTCTGCATCCTTGCGCCTGCTGCGACCGACAGTGCAACCTCATATTCCGGGTCAACGGTCGCCAGTTCCGCAACGGTTCCGTGTATTCCCTTTATCGCGCCCTTGTCCCTGAGTGCCAATACTGCGGCGACCGCTTCCGATCCCTGTGACAGGTTCTCGGTAACACGCTTTTCCGTTCTCAGTCTTTCGTACTCGAGACTGAGGCGGTTGACGGCATCGTTCATTTCCGATTCCTGCTTCTCCAGTTCGGACTCCTTCTTCTTGGCGGCCATTATCCTGTCCGCCATTGCTTTTGTATCGCCTACGCCGGATTCGCCTTTCGTTTCCTTGAGGTTCCATTCCGCGTCGTTTATTTCGAAATCCGCCTGCTGGATCTGTTCCTCCAGCTGGGAGAGCGCCTGGCTGGCTTCCTCTACGGACGTGGATGCTTTCGCCACACGTATCTCCGCCTGCTTCTCCTCCTCGGATTTCTTGTCAATCTTTCCTTCTGTGTCCTGCAGCTTCGTCTGCAGTACTGTGATCTCTCCGCCGGCGCTGTTGATGTCCTTCCTCAACTTCTCGAGGTCACTCTTCGCCGCTGCAAGCTTTTCCGTCTTGTCCTTGAGTTCCGAATCCACCCTCGAATAGGATGATATCGAATCCTGCAGTTCGGACTCGATTGCTCTCATCGATTCCGAGTACTCGGAGATTATCTGTTCCTGTTCGCCGATGTCCTCTTCCGCACGTTCCGCACGGTCTCTTATCGTCGCGATCTCGATCTTGACGCCTTCGATCTTGTCCTTCAGTTCCCTGTATTCCGGACCGACCTTCGCCTCGATCTCCCTTTCCTTGGCCAGCAGTCCCTCTTCGTATTCTGCTATCTGGGCCGTGAATTTGTCCTTCTTCTCACGCAGCTTTTCAACTTCGTCTGCGTGGGCTGTGATCTGTTCCTTGGTGTACGTTATCTTGGCCTCCGCACTCTCGAGGTTGCGGTGCACCATCTGTGCCTTGGCCATTTCCATCTGTTTCTGCGCTTCCAGGTACTTTCTGGCTGCGACCATGTCCTTTTCGAGCTGTTCGAGCTGTGTGTTCAGCTCAGTGATGATAATGCTTACGCGGTCCACGTTTGCTTCAGCTTCCGTGCGTTCCTTGCCTGCCTTTTCCAGGTCTGCGTCAAAGCTTGCGATTCCGGATATGCTGTCCAGCACCCTTCTCCTTTCAAGGTTACCCATCTGCACTATTCTCAAAACATCTCCCTGCTGCACAAGGTTGTAACCGTCAGCGCTGATCCTTGCCCTTGTGAGCAATGCGTCAAATTCGGTTAATGTGGATTTCCTGTCGTTCACGTAGAAGTGTGAACTGTAACCTTCTCCGTCCTGCGTGATTCTCACGAATCTCGTCAGTTTGACGATGTCTTCGTCCAAAGGTATCATACGGTCGGTGTTGTCGAACACCAGTGAGACTTTGGTTGAATCCGCCTTTCCGGATTTTGACGTTCCGCCGTCGAATATCAGGTCAGTGAGTTTTCCTGCCCTGATCGCTTTGGAACTCTTCGGCCCCAAAACGAAAAGAATTGCATCTGTTATGTTCGACTTACCTGATCCGTTCGGTCCGGTGACTGCCATGTACCCTTCCATCAAGGGTATCGTCAGTTTTCCTTTGAACGACTTGAAGTTCTCTAGCTCTATCTGCTTTAAGTACACCCATCCACACCCCTTTTGAGGGCGATAATGAGACCATAGGTCTCGGTTTCGCATCCCATTGCGTCTTTTTTAAGGACGTTAAGGGATGGTTTTCCTCTATATATAAAATTTTTTGGAAAAATAGGGGTAAAAGAGCATCGCTGGCTTCGCTTTTACGAAAATCGAAGGCCTTTATATGCGTTCCAAAACTATCGAAGCGACCGATTCATAGACTTCCGTCGGCCTTTGTTTTAAAGACTTAATATCCGACTCGGACGTCTCCCCGGAAAGTACCAAAATTGATTGGATCCCTGCGTCAAAAGCCATTTTCATGTCCGTGTACAAACGGTCGCCGATCATGCACATCTCCTCACGGTTGACGTTCATCTCTGACGCTGCCATGTCCACCATTGCGATGTTCGGCTTTCCAACTATTGTCGCTTTGCATGACGCCATCTGCTCGAACATTCTGATGAACGGTCCGATGTCGATATCATAGCCGTTTTCTGTCGGACAGAGGTCATCAGGATGTGTCGCTACGAACATCGCACCGGACCTCAGGAAATTGTAGGCGTTGTTTATCTTTTCGTAAGTTATCGAACGGTCGAACGCCAACAGCACTATGTCCGGCTTTTCGTTCACAATTTTTATTCCTGATTCCCTGATCTCACCGACGAACTGCTCCGTACCTACTGGGTATACTGATTTTCCCGGATATTCTGATTGAATGTACCTTATCGTTGCCAACGTAGACGACATTACATTTTTCATCGTAACGTCGAAGCCCATTCCGTTCAATTTATCGAGATAATGCTTACGGCTGTGCGACGAGTTATTCGTCAGAAATACGAACGGAATTTTCATGTCCTTGAGTTTGGAAATGAATTCCTTCGCCCCCGGGACCGGTATCCCCCCTTTGTAGACGGTCCCGTCAAGATCGATCATGAATCCTGAGGCTTTCATCGTATCATGTACTCCTTCACTGTGGTTATCGTATCCCTGAGGCTTGATGTTGACGTACGGCTGTATATGCAGGCCGCTGGATGATATGCAGGTATCACGGTTATCTTTTTTCCATTTATCTCAAGTTCCTGCATTGTATTAACGATCGCACCGAGTTTTCCCTCATAACCTAAAAGCGACCGGCACGCTGATGCTCCCAGACATATCACCAATTCTTTGTTGTATAATTCCGACTCCAGGAATGGTCTGCATGCTGCCATTTCCTCACGTGTCGGATCCCGGTTCTTCGGAGGACGGCATTTGACGGTGTTTGTTATCATCACTTCGTCTCGCGAGATGTCTTCCTGAGAGAGCATCCCCTCCAATATCATTCCGGAACGTCCGATGAACGGTTTTCCGTGAATGTCCTCGTTCTCACCCGGGGCTTCGCCTACGAATGCAACCTTGGAATTCATGTCACCGGAGGGCATGACCATGTTCGTGCGTCCTTCGCACAGCCCGCACAGCCTACAGTCCGGTTCCGGTCTCATGCGATCACTTCAGTAACTCTGATGCCGATACCAACGGTGTCAGTTTCACGCCGACATTCTTCAAGGCATCGGAACCGCCCGATTCGCGGTCTATTACGGAAATGATATCAGTGACTTCGGCACCCGCTGCACGAACGGTTTCTATCGCCGACAGCGAGGAACCGGCAGACGTGATGACGTCTTCGACCATCAACACCCTTTCACCTTTGTTGAGAACGCCCTCTATCAGTTTTCCTGTGCCGTGGTCCTTCTTCTCCTTCCTGACCATTATGTACGGTATTCCGGTGGCCAATGACAACGCCGCTGCCAACGGAACGGAGCCGAGAACGACTCCTGCGATCCTGTCCGCCTTGATTCCATTTTTCTGAATCTTCTCCGCCATCAGTTGTGATATAAGGTACAATACCTTGGGATCGGTGCTTGCTCTTTTTATGTCTATATAATACTGACTTTTTGCGCCGGATGCTAAGATGAACTCCCCGTATTGGAGTGCTCCGCAGTCCTTCAATGCCTTCTTCAATTCGCCCATTTCACCACGGCTCCTTCTTCAATCCTGCTCTGTATCCAATTATGTTCACCACGCGGTGAAGTATCAACGTCATTATGAGAACAAATATCAATGCGACTATGTGCCAGCCTTCGATATATGTGTTGTAGATCCAATTCGGATAGAATATCGCTGTTATCAGAAAAGCGCCGAAAACGAAATCAAATTGATCGAGAATCGGGGCTTTCTGGCCTCTTGCCAATCCCAGACGTCTTTTGATCATCGAACCTATCATATCGCCTATCAGTGATCCGAACGATAAACAGAACAGTATTCCGACGCAGGACCAGAACTGTCCGAATCCCCAGAAGTTGTTCGAATCGAACGGGTATGATATGGCGATCATGATCAGACCGAGCGCCACGCCGGACAGACCTCCGCCGATGAATCCCCTCCAAGTCTTTCCGTCACCGAGGATTCTCTTTCCGTTCCACGTCCTGCCGCCATCTATCGGCCTTCCGCCACCGAATACGACCGCAGCGGAATTTGGTATCATTGCCGGAACAAAAACCCAAAGGCCGACCAACATTATCATTACGATATCTGCTATTTCCATATTGAACGTTCCGTCAACGTTCACGCGAGGTATAACACTTTTCCATGTTTACGTCTGAGAAAAGAATCCTTTAACATCCTTTCCGGGATCCGCTGACGGCTTGGCATTCAATTCATTGACCGCCGCAGCCCTCTTATCCAATATGACCGCGGCGCCTCTGTCGGTCTCCGATCTTATCAAACGCCCTATCGTTTGACGCATCTTCCTTATCGTCGGTGTTTTCACGGCAATACTCCATCCGTCACCGTGCATAATGTCGCAATATCTGACCAAAGCGTTCATCCTGGCACAGGGTTTGGGATACGGGATTCCGATCAACACTGCGATCTCGAGGTCACGGTCAGGGAAGTCGATTCCTTCACTCACCCTTCCTCCCGATACTGCGAACAGTACGCCGTTGCCGGATATCTTGAACTTCTCTATCTCCTCCATCAGTTCCGGTTGCCCCTGGTCCTGTTTTTCGTAGTACACGGTCTTGCTCAGACGTTCCGGTATCCCATCGCTGATAAACGATTCCATCATCGAATATGATGGAAAAAAGACGGCAGAATTCCTCTGTTCCGCTGAGATTATGTTCACAACATGATCTTTCAAACGTCTCATGTTATCCGGGTCTCTGAGCATCTCATCATACTTTGTTGTGGAATCTTCCACGTACAGAGTCATAAGATTCGACGGGTCGAAGGGAGACGGAAACGACTGTCGACGTGCGATGATGTCCAGCATCTGTGTGTAATGCTCTATCGGTTGAAGAGTTCCGGACATGTGCACTGATGCGTAACATTGCCTGAACGGCTCCGCCGCCGGTGCGGGATCCATACAGTACGATTCGAACGATGCGTTCGGCGGTTCCGTGATCAGTTTCACAAACATCTCATCATCTGAAGCGGCCCACATCTGAAGAAAACGTCCAAACGAACCCATGTACGACCTCGGCAACTTGCGGTTCATCCTTTTCTTTTCTGCAACTGTCTCACCTATATCGACAAGTGCACGGTAGATCTTATCGAGTGATACCGACGAGACGTTAAGATAAGACATCAGACCCTCTTCCAAATAGTACGGCGGGATGAGTCCGTCCTCTCCCCTCAGATACTCTGAAATTGCGTCATTCATACATTGTCTGAACGCCTTTGCAACATCTGGCGCACGTATCCCGTTATTGAGGTCTGGGTCTCCCAGTTTTGCTGATTCTTTTTCCATTAACGACAACGCTGTCTCGGTATACTTGGCTGTCATTATGTCACGTAGATAATCGGGCACATTGTGTGCTTCGTCGACGATTATCACGAGGTCTTCGATGCATACGTTCAGCCACTGTAGGAAGTGCCCTCTCACGCGTGGCATCATGATGAACGGATATGGCGCTACGATTACGTCAGCGTACGGAAGAAGCAGTTTCATCAGTTCATATGGGCACAATCCCTGTTTGACTGCATATGCTGTCAATTCCTCCGAATCAGGGTGATCCCTTTTCAGAAAATCCGTCGCATTCTGGATCTTCTCGGGATCCATTTCGCTGTAATACGGGCAACCTTCCAATCCCTTCTTTTTCTTCAGTTCCGAACAAAGCCTGGACATCTCCTCCGGAGTCCCCGTTGCCAGTTCCGGATCATCCTTCATGAACGGACATGTCGAATCATTACGACCTTGGACAGCAATGGAAACAATGTTCCTTTTTTCCGATATCTGACGACATTCCGAAATGACCTGCTTCTGCTGCGATTTCGTTCTTGTCAGATAAACGACTTTACGATTACTATCCAGAGTCGTTTCTAAAACACCGGTCAACGCACAAACAGTCTTTCCCGTTCCCGTTCCTGACTCGAAGACAACTGACGAGCCTTTTTCAACTGCCGATCTGACAAAATCAACAATCTCCAATTGTGATGCCCTCGGCTCATAGGGGAAAAGCATGTCTGTATTTCGTACGCAGAATATAAAAAGGGTTTCAGAGGGTGACTGAAAGTGTTATCCTCTCTTCCATATGTCATCAGGAAGTTCGTCGTAGACTGATTCGGAAACCTCGGCCTCCTTCTTCTGACCCGCGACGATGGCCATCAGTTCCTCGATCCTTTCGCGACGGAATAACCAGTAATGAATCCTCCATTCACGTCCGTCATAGAGCGTCGTCTCTTCCCTTTCGGTTGTCAGAATGCCTGAGTCCTCAAGCATGTAGAACGCGTCCCTGTCTTCGGGCTCGAGAATGTTGTCTATGATACGATCCGAATAGCCGAAGAAGTTCAGAACATGCTGTGCCAGCGCATATGCCTGATCTTCCAGCATTCCTTTGTTTTCGACACTGTTCTTTATCGCTTCCGTAAGGTCTTCGACTGTAAGCGTGACTCTCATATCAGTTCTCCACCAGGTCAATTAACTTCATGTCCTTGAATTCGGGACTCTTTCCGATCTCGTTCAGAATCTCCTGCGGTACGAATTGATCAACACCTATCAGCATTATCACGTGCTCCTTATCAGCATCACGTCCAACGGTCATGTTGCCGATGTTGATTCCGTTCTCGCCCAGGATCTTTCCGATGCGTCCGATGATCCCCGGCGCATCCTTGTAAGTTGCTACGATTATATCGTCCTCGAGAACGATCTCGAAGCTGTGGCCGTCGATACCTATCAGACGCGGTCTGTTTGCTATGGACGTTCCGTAAACAGTGCGTTTGGATGTTCCGGATACGACTGAAACGGAAAGCACGTTGTTGTACTCCTCGGATTCATCGCTTTTTGATTCCGTAACTTTGATGCCTTTTCCTTTGGCTATGGATCCGGCGTTGATCATGTTCACATTGTCGCCAACGATCTTCTTCAGTATTCCGATCAGAACGTTGGTGGAGACCATCTTGGTGTTCTTTGATGCGATCTCACCGGAGAATGTTATTTCCACTTCATTGATCGGCTTCTGGCCGTTCAGCTGGTGTGCGCATATTCCCAGACGTTCCGCCAACTCGACGTACGGTATGAGTTCCGGATCGAGCTGACCGCGTGGTGCGTTTATCGCATTTGAAATGAGACCTTCCTGCAAGAAACGTACGACGGTTTCCGCAAGTTCTACGGACACTTTCTCTTGCGCCTCCTTTGTGCTTGCGCCCAGGTGCGGCGTGGTGATCATGTTGTCCAGTTCGAGGAGTTTGCTGTCTGTCTTTATCGGCTCATCAACGAACACGTCGAATGCTGCTCCTGCGATGCGTTTGCTCTTAAGTGCGTTGTATAAATCGTCCTCGGAGACAATTCCTCCGCGTGCTACGTTGACCAGCAGCGCATTCGGTTTCATCATGTTGAACTGTGCCTCGGAGATCATGTTCTTTGTCTCCGGGAGCAACGGCGTGTGGATCGTCATTATGTCCGATTCTTTGATGACCTCTTCAAGGGTTGTGAGTTTCACGCCAAGACTGTCTGCAACTTCCTTTGGAAGGAACGGGTCGTATCCCAGAAGTTTCATCTCGAATGCTTTCGCGCGCTTTGCGATCTCTCCGCCCACGCGTCCGACTCCGATAATTCCGAGTGTTTTTCCAAACAACTCCACTCCAGTGAATTTGCTTCTTTCCCACTTGCCCTGGTGCATCGAAGCGTGTGCGTTCGGTATCTTCCTGGCAAGTGACATTATCATTGCCAGTGAGTGTTCCGCCGCCGATATGATGTTGGCGGACGGAGTGTTCATGACGAGTATTCCCTTCTCTGTTGCGTACGGTACGTCGATGTTATCCACACCTACACCAGCACGGCCTATGAATACCAGTTTCTTTCCTGCGTCAATGACCTTCCTTGTCACGGTCGTTCCGGACCTGATCATCAATCCGTCATATTCACCGATTATTGCGCAAAGCTCGTCCTCTTTCAGTCCCGCTTTGATTTCTACTGGAATTCCAGCGCTGTTGAGTATTTTGAGACCCTCTTCCGAGAGTGGGTCTGAAACTAAGATCTTCATTGAGTTCCCTCCAATATTTTGTCCATTGTCGCAAGCAACTCCTTCACCCTTGCTGGTGTGAGGTCGCCCATGTGTCCTATTCTGAATGTTTTCTCTTTGACTTCGCCGTAGCCGTTGGATATTTCATATCCCTCGGCTTTCAGCTTCTTGTGGAAGTCGTCGAAATCTAATCCACCACGTCCGATGACGCCGATGGTGTTCGATCTGTATCCTTTTTCCGGGAATACACCGCCGAGCTTTTCCGCCCATTTTCTGACCAGGTCGGCCATCTCATTGTGACGTCTGTATCTTGCTGCCATCCCCTCTTTCAGGATGCGGTCCAGCTGGAAGTCCAGCGCGTACATCAACGATACCGGCGGCGTCGTTAACGCATAATTTTCATCGTTATTCTTCTTGAGTTTGATGAAATCCGTGTAGAAACCTCTGTTTTCTACCGTCTTGGCCTTTTTCATCATCTTGTCGCTGACGGCCATGATTGCGAGCCCGGGTGGTAATGCAAGTGCCTTCTGTGTTCCGAATACGTATGCATCAACATCAGCCTTCTTCAGATTGACGTCCATTCCGAATGCTGACGTTACACCGTCAACAAGTACAAGGGCGTCACTCTGTTTTCTTATTTCGTCCGCAAGTTCGGTCATGTTGCTGAACACACCCGTTGACGATTCGTTGCTTACGAAATGCACGGCTTCAGCATTTCCCACTTTACCTTCGATGTGTGACGGCCTGATACCTGCGCCCCATGGTACTTTGACATCTTTGATGTTTTTACCGTTTAATTTTGAAATCTCGATCCAGCGGTCTCCGAACGATCCGTTGGTTATTCCCAGAACGTCTTTATGCACACTGTTCCTGATGCAACCCTCCAGGAAAACTGATGCTGAACCGCCCACCATGAAAATGTCCATGTCTGTGTCAAGAGCCTTTTTCATCTTCTCGACGATATTACCGTGAAGTTCCTTGTACTCCTTGGTTCTGTGCGTGATCATCGGTTTGGTCATCGCCTGAAGTACTTCAGGTTCAACGTTCACCGGACCTACCGTGAATAATTTCCTGCTCAAGATGTTCCCTCGGGTGCATGCACGCTCTTAATGTACGTGCGAGGCAACCCCCCTATTAGTTATCGACTATAAGAGCATTACAGCTTTGACAGTGAGCGTTTCATGTCGCCGAATCCCTGGATGATGTTCTCTTCGCTTGTTGCGTAAGATAATCTGAACATTCCTTCACCGCACGGACCGAATGCCCTTCCGGGCGTTACTGCAACATGAGCGTCCTTCAACAAATGGGTCGCCAGATCAGCTGACGACATTTTATAATCGAATCTCGGGAACAGGTAGAATGCACCTTGCGGAACGTTGCACTCCAATCCCTTTATTTCGGATAAAAGATCAAGTGCCAGATCCCTGCGTTTCTTGAACTCCTTGCACATGGCGATCCTGCTGTCCTGTGGTCCCCTTATAGCCTCTACAGAGGCGGTCTGAGTGAATGATGTGCAACATGTGATCGAATGTGTCTGTAATTTGTCAATGGTTGCGATGTCCTTCTCCGGAGCAACTACCCAACCGACTCTCCATCCCGTCATCGCATACGTTTTCGATAATCCCGAGATGGTTATTGTGCGCTCGAACATGTCAGGTAAAGATGCAATTGATACGTGCTCACCGTCGTAGATGATGTGCTCGTAGATCTCATCGGAAAGGACCATGATGTCGCGTTCCTTACAGATGTTCGCGATATCCTGAAGCAGTGTTCTTGGCATGACGCAACCGGTCGGGTTGGACGGGCTGTTCAGAACTATCATCTTCGTCTTCGGTGTGATCGCTTCAAGCACTTTCTCGGGCTTGACACAGAATTCATCCTCGAAGTACGTCGGAATGTATACCGGCTTCGCACCTGCCAGAAGAATTACCGCTTCGTAGGAAACCCAGGCCGGGTCCGGAAGAAGTACCTCATCTCCGGGATCGAGGTACGCCAATGCTATCATGAAAAGCGCCTGTTTTGTAGGCGTTACGAGAACATTCTTGAAATTACATGGGATCTTGTTGTTCTGCAGTGAGACTTCAGCGATCGCTTTCCTGAGTTCAGGAATTCCGCGGGACGGAGTGTAGTGCGTGAAACCTTTATTCAATGAGTCCACGCAGGCGTTCACAATGTTCGACGGTGTCACGAAATCCGGTTCTCCCATTGAGAACGATATTATCTTCGCACCTTCCTGCTGCATCTGACTCACCATGTTCGAAATTGCAACAGTACCCGATGCCGGAACGTCGAGAAGTCTTTTTGATACCATGATACTCACCTATACTCCGCGAATGTAGATATTGTTTACGTCATCAGGTCTTTGAATTTGCCTGCGTCAATGGCATCCTTCAGTTCCTTGGCCACACGTCCTCCCGTGCTTAGTCCGGGATAGATCAGGTCTGCATACGGAGATCCGGAAATGAATGGATTCGTTCCTGCAACGATACGGGTGGATATTTCGAATACTTTGAATTCCAGCTTGTCTGTGACAATCGTCTCCAAACAGAACGGCCCCCACATTCCGCCGAACAGTTCGTAAGAACGGTTGACGATGCGCTCTGCCATTTCGAATGCCTTCGGAAGTAAAGATTCACGAATGACGACGGGGATGTTTCCTGTAACCACGAAGGAAGGATACATTCCATGTTTCTTCAGCTCCTCGAGGGAACCGAGCTTGTACAGTTCGTCTATGTTGCTCTCATCCCTTCTGTCGATGGAGAGGAGTTCAAGAGTTCCGCCGCGGGAAACTTTGTACCCGTCCTCTTTGATCGGCGAATAGAAGAAGTGCAGATAGTACCTTGTTCCGATGACGTATTCCTGCATGGAATACGGTTGAGTGTTGTCGATGTACAGTTTGAATTCCGGATAATCTTTAGCGATGAAGAAGCCTCTTCCGCCTTTCGCCCCGTGGTATTTTACGAGCACTGGCTCATTTATCTCACGAGCGTCCGTAAGCATGCGGGGCATTGCCACTCCGGCAGATGTGATCCACTGTCTCTCCATCTCCCTGTCCGACTCCCACTGAAGTACGGCACGGTTGCAGTATGCGGGGACTTCGAGCTCCTCGAACTTCTTCGGACCCATGTATTCAACGAAGGAACCATGCGGGATTATGACGACATTCTTGTCGTGTAATTCTCCAGCTCTCTCCTCAATCTCGTCGAGGTCTTTGAACTTCATGATCTCGTCGGGCTTCGCCAACGGGAATGCGTCGTAGTACTTGGTGTCATGAGAAACCGTGATCCCCATTGTCTTGAAACCCTGCAGCCTTGCGCCATGGAATATCTGCAAGGACGAATGTGAACAAAGGGTCGCTATTGTAACGTCTTTTTTATCGTACTCTTCGAGAATCGAGTCGATCTTCTTTTTAGGGACCATATTGACAAATATATCTCCATGATTTAAACCTTGGGTTGTTATTTTCCTTTTTTGTATGATGTATCTACGATTTGCGCACGGATACTTTCGGTCTACCCCTCGCTTAGTTTATTAAGTACTACAGAGAATACGAGGCGGGTATAGTAGTCCTATACCTGACTCGAAGGAGTTGAGAAAATGGAAATGAATGAACTAACACCCCATGTAGAAGAACTTAAACGGGTGCTCGATGGAAAAGCAGACGAACAACAGATAATAAGCGAACTGAACACGTATCTTAACGTGTATCATGTGTCGTTGGACGCCGCCAAGCGTGGAATTATAAGGAAATATGGCGGCGACCTCGGCGGATTTGTCACTGCCGAAGCGATCAAAAAGAAGATCGGCGACCTGAAAGGAAACGAGAACTCCGTGGACATCACCGCAGTTGCGGTGTTCGTAGAGAAGAAGGACATCCAGGTCAAAGGTGTTACGAAGACGATCCTCTCAGGAATATTGGGTGACGATACCGGAACGGCTTCGTTCACCGTATGGGACGTCAACGACATCGTGATGGACAAGGGCGCAACGTACACACTCAAGAACGTTTACACCAAATTATGGAATGATAAGATCCAGATCAATCTCGGCAACCGCGGTGTTGTTGAGAAAAGCGATGAAAGGATCGACCTTCCTGAACGGACGATAACATACACTTCAACAGAAACGAAAATATGTGATCTGCGCGAGGGTATTGGTAATGTTACGGTAACGGGAAAGATCATTTCGATCGAAACGAAAAACATACAGACGCAGAACGAAGCAAAGATCGTATTCTCGGGAATGTTGGCCGATGACACGGGAAAGATTCAATTTTCTGCGTGGAAAGACTTCGAGCTGAAGAGCGGAGAGACGATCAAGATCGAGAACGCTTACATCAAAGGTTGGCGCGGAATCCCGCAACTGAACCTCGGCGAGAGAGCTGAGGTGAGCAGGGTTGACGACACGTTCGAGATCGCAGACGCCGGTTCGAATAACAAGACCGTCGCAGAGATCCTGAAGGTCGGAGGCGGACTCGATGTCACCATAACCGGAACGGCAATAGACCTGAGAACGGGCAGCGGACTGATCAAGAGATGTCCGGAATGCAACCGTTCCGTCCTGTCCGATGAGTGCGTGGCGCACGGCAAGATCGTGCCAGTACCAGACATTAGAATGAAGTTGGTCATAGACGACGGTACGGGAGCGATAAACGCAATCGTAAACCGTGATGACACCGAACGCCTCACGGGAATCTCGGTATTCACGGCGGTATCGGAAGCAAAGAAGCACGGCGACCCTGAGGTCGTCACTAAAATGATCGAGGAAAAGATCCTGATCAAGGACATATCCGTAACCGGAAATGTCATGACGGATGAATACGGACCGATGATGATCGTACGTACGATCTCGTTCAACGAATCCAACGTTACGGAGAAGGCAGAAAAACTCCTTGACCTCGTGGAGGGTTCATTATGATCATCAGGGAACCTGCATGGAGAGTTTTCTCGGGTGAATTAAACTCATCAACGCATGAGATCAAAGGTGTTGAGGAGAAAACACCATCGTACATCATTTCACCACTTGGTGCGACCATCAACCGTGTGATCGTTTCCGGAGTACTTCTGGAAAAGGAGAACGTCGGTAGCGAAGAGGAACCGATGTGGAGAGCCCGCATACAAGACGTGTCTGGATCATTCTTCATCAGCGTCGGAAGATTCCAGCCGGAAGCGGCAGCAACGATGGCCAGTATCGATGTTCCTACATTCGTGACAATGATCGGTAAGGTCCGCACATACACAGCGGATGACGGCCGCGTCTTCGTATCGATAAGACCGGAGAAAGTCATCGCAGTGGATGAGGCAGCACGCAACAGATGGATCATGTCCGCAGCGGAATCGGTGTGGGACCGTCTTAATATCATGAAGGGCGCACTTGCGATTCAGGATGTCACAGCTGACGATCTCGTAGCAAAAGGTATGAGCAGACAGCAGGCTGATGGCATAATTACAGCAATAGACGTTTACGGATTCCCGGAATCCGCGAAATATCTGAAAATGTTACAAGGTTCTTTGCGAATGCTCCTTCCGGACAGAAACATTGATCTGGGTCTTCCTGAGGATATGAGCAACAGCCCCGACGAGATCGATATCGAAACTATAGCTGTGAATGCCGACAAGGAAGATATGGTCATGGAGCTGCTTGCCACACTGAACACTGACGGAAAAGGTGCACCGCACGCCGATCTGCTCAGAGCGGCAGAGGAACAGGGTATCACAGAGACCGAGTTGGAAGAGATCACGAACTCACTGATGGACAAGGGTCTCGTATACGAACCGATGCTCGGACGTCTGAAACGTATTGATTAAACATTTTTTCTTTCTTACAGTCTCCGCAAGGAGACTGGGATTTTTATAAAAAAATAAAAAAAATGGTTTTTGAAATTGGTTTAGCTTATGGTCTCAGCACGAAGAACCAAAGCAGACCGATCACTGCAACGACTGCTACAACGGCGACACCGACGTAGAGCATCGTGTTGTCTCCACCGTCATCAGGATTGTCGCCTCCAGTGCCGCCTGGTCCTTCAGGTTCTCCGGATCCTCCGGGCCCTTCTGGAGAACCTCCTTCGGAACTGCCGGACGTTATTTTGACACTTTCAAGGCTTATTGCCTTCGTTGCTTCTGATGATTCAACGAACAGTTTCAGCTGTGGCGCATAAAGTGTGTTGCCATCATTTGCTTTCATTGTCCAGTTTAATCTGTCAAAACCAGTCATTTTCTCTAAAGCAGTCATCCCAGTCATCTGCGCTGCGGTGAGAATTCCTTTTCCAACATCCTCCACGGTTCCAAGAGCATAGGCGTTGGTTATTGTGCCGCCCCTTGTGTTGTTTCCACAAATATCTGTTTGTCTCTGTCCGTTAATGATACCGATGTTGTAAACATTGCTTATCGTTCCTGTAGAATAGTTGCTACCAACGATACCACTTATCATACCAGAAGTCGAATCCGTTCCGGAAATGGTGCCTGAATTGTAACAGTGCGTTACATCTCCAGCATCATAATTGAGTCCAACTATTCCTGCAACTATGGCAGGTCCTGAAACGGCTCCTGCATTGAAACAGTTAGTCACAGCATTTGTGGAATAATTCGATCCGATTATGCCTCCGATCCAGTTGTTTCCTCCTTTGACTGTACTCGTGTTATAACATTCTGTCACTGACCCATTGTTGAGCTGGCCGACTATTCCACCTACATTGGAATCTCCAGTAATGCTTCCTCCTACGACAGCACAGTTTCTGATTATACCTGTAGAGTTTCCTGCAATAGCTCCAACTTCGTTACTTGTTGAGGATATTATCGGATCCTTAATTGTGAGGTTTTCAACAACACCTCTTCCGCCCAAGCTTCTGAATAGACCGGTTTTCATTTCAGAATTTTCAATCTTCAATCCGATTATTGAAAAACCGTTTCCATTTAAGATGTGTATGAATTCTGTTGCTCCGGTAATTGAAGCGGGGAAATATTTTTCTGACAGATCAATGTCGTTCATCAATCTGAATTCTGTTCCCGCAGTCAATGTCTGCGACGATTGCATCCAAATAAGATTTCCAGGTACGGTTATACTGTAGAATGTAGCTCCAGTTTCCTTAACAGCTTCCACAGAAGTCCATTCAGGATCTGCCCCTTCGCTTTCATTCGCGGGAATGAAGGCAACGAGTGCGGAGAATACAAACAACGCGGCGATTGCCACTGTAAATACTCTTTTGTTTATCATTTTATCAATCTCAATTCTTCAGATATATTGTGAATATCTTAAAGCGGGAAATAGTGCTTGATATTAATAAAAATATCCTGGCAGAAAATTCATGTGTAAAAATTTTCACAATTATTTTGAAAAAAATATAATAAAAAAGTGTTTTTACGAGAGCGGTCCGTCGAATACCTTTCTTGACAATATGACCGTCCACAGTGCGAATATTCCGAGGAATATGCCGATGAATGTCATGAAACCGAATATCAGCGTCACAATGGCAATTATCAGAGCGATCCACCACATCTTGCGTATGAAACACAGTATCGAGGCGAACATCCCCAGTATGCCTATGACCAGCCCGAGAATTCCTACATCCCTTACGATGTTGGCCAGGTCTTCAACGGAAATGTTGACGATCTCTCCGAGTGATTCCCACATGTCGATGTATGCCTCAGCAATACTGAGATCATTCATTAATGCGTACATTCCAAGAATGAATGACGGAATCGCTGCAATGAACAGGAATATCCCTGCCCACGTCACACTGCTCTTCATCATGGCCTTCATGGCCTCTTTACGTTCCAGGTCCGCCTTTCCTCCTTCTATCGGGACTCCGCAGGCGGGACAAAACTGGTCTTTTGATGGATCCACGGGTTTGCCGCAGTTCGTACAGTCTACCATGAATAAGGTACATTTTGCAATATAATAATCATTTGCATTATTTCGTCAGAATGGCAGAACCGTACCCCACAACCTCCGAACCATTTCCTCCGAGGGAATCCTGAGAATCAGAATATTTCAGAAGTTCCGCCCGAGTCGCACCAGATGCGAGGATCATTGTTGCGATCGGCCCGTAACCACACGCAGATATTCTCTTTTTTGATATCACATCATACATTCCCTGAACGTTCATTCCCANGGCTTCTCTGAGAACCGCATTGTCATCTTCGGTCGCTTTTAATTTGTTGACATAATGCGAGAGGTCGCTTGATGCTATCAGNACCACATCATATCCTTCACATGCCTTCTTCAATGCTTCCGCCAGTTCCTCGGCGTGCCCGATGCTCTGGTCCCGCATGATTATCGGAATGATCTGCGGATCGTTGTCAATGTGTTGTATGAATGGGATCTGTACCTCTACTGAATGCTCATACAAATGGGCATCTGGGTCATCCGGGATCAATTTGCTGAGACGGTCTGCGATCCCTTTGTGTATCCCGCATTCTCCGAATGGAGTGAGGTATGTTTCGGAACACATGACCGAACGATACGGAACGCCGTAGTGATCGGGTCCGATTATCACATACGCATCCGGAAGTCCATCTTCTTTTATCTTTTTGTAGACGTGCGCAGCATTCATTCCTGATGCACGATAACCTGCGTGCGGTGCTACCGCCCCCACGATCGTTCTGAAATTTCCATCACTGCCGGGAAGTCCTGGGCCAATCGGATGACGGAAACAGTCTTCGATCTCATTCCTTAACGAAACTTCGTCGGCGGGATAAAAACGCCCAGCTACTGCAGGATAACGCATAAACAAGAATAATAATGAAAAGGTAAGAAGGTTGGGGTTTAGAGGCGTGCTTCGAAATCCTCGATCTCCATCTTGAAGTCCTCAGCAGCTTTCAGGTCTCCCCTTGCGAGGAGAACTTCCCTGGTGAGAACCCAGTAGATGCATGCGAGTGCACGGCGACCTTTGTTGTTGGTCGGCAGAACGAGATCAACGTTCCTCGTTTCATTGTTTGCATCGCACATTCCGATGATCGGTATTCCGAGGTTGAGTGCCTCTTGGAGCGCCTGTTTGTCTGCCGCGGGGTCAGTCACAACAAGTACTTCCGGCTCGATGAATCCCGGTACTACAGGGTTCGTGAGCGTTCCGGGAACGAAACGACCTGCGAATGCCGGTGCTCCGATCGCCTTTGAAAATTCTCTTGCCGGCCTCTGACCGTACTGTCTTGCAGATACGACGAGTATCCTCTTCGGGTCGAATCTTGCAAGGAATTTTGCGGTCGCCCTTATTCTCTCATCTGTTTTCTTGACGTCCAGAACGTATAATCCGTCCTGTCTGACCTTGTAGATGAAATCCTTCATGTCAGCGCTTTTCTGCTGTGTGCCAATGTGGACACCTGACGTAAGGTATATGTCTTCGGGCACCAATAAGTCCATGTTCTCCGTTTCACTCATATAATAGCCTCAGTCTCTTGTAACTGTAATAGGGATAAGTTCCTTATCGAACTCCAGCATGGCGATGTCAATAGGATCCAACATTGTAGCTGGATAGTCCACTAGCACGGGTGCCCCAAACGATATCTGCAGGGCTCTTGCACCGATGATTCTTGCTTTTTCAAACCTAGTGTACTTCATAAGCTCACCATTCCGGAGTTGTCTGATATTCGGGTCATACTTATAAAGATTTTGTAAGAATACAGTATGCAAGGTATTCCGCGAAATAATTACGTAACTCCTATTATAGGTGACGATGGGCATCTTACATATCAATTTTTCGTGTCCGGATCGTATCCCACAGAGGCTGCGGAAGAGAGTGATTATGCTTCGGTGAATCCCTTAATAATTTTCATTCCTTTGGGAATTATTCTGAGCGCCTAAGCACTATTTCCAAAACGGGTCTGGGTCTTGGCTCTGCAAAGGTTAATAATCTCACATGGTTGTACACACTTCGAGGAGGTGAATCCACCATGGCAGCAGCTCCCAAAAAAGCAGACGCGAAAAAACCTGATGCAAAAAAAGTCGAAGCAAAACCGGCAGCAAAGAAAGGTTGTAAGAAGTGATTCTTACCGCTTTTATCAAATTTAGCAAAACTTCTTCAAAACTTTTTCTCACTCCGGAGTCCGGGGCGCAGTCACGACAAAAATTAATATCCTGCGTCCCATGGACTTGTCATGGACGACGGATTGCAATTATGTGCGGCGGCATTCTTCAGAAGCCGCGGTAAGACCGTCGTCACCGAGAACGAGTTTCTGATGGGCGTGTCCATGAACATGAGATGGATGCCCTATTCCGACGCGGAGAAGCTTCTGGCGATGATTTTGAAGAGCGGTCTTGCGGAGAAGGACGGAGAATACATCAGACCGAAATTCGATCTCGGCAGCATCGACATCCCTGTGGGCTACCGCCCTCCGGCGTCCCTGCTTTCAACGCCTGTGTCGGAGCCGAAGGTCGCTCCTACACCGACTCCCGCTTCTGCGGATCCTTTTCAGACACTCCTTGCGGAAGTTGCAAAATTGGGCGTTGACAGGAAAGAACTGCTATCTCGCTGCAGAATCGTCCAGAAGAAAATGGATATCGACATAGAGGCGGCGGCACTGCTCGTGCTCAGGGAAATGAATATCGACGTCTCAAAATACATCGATGAGATGTATCGTGTCGTGTCAGAAAGGTGATTATTCCTTCTTGATGAAGTTCTCTAACGTCATCTTACCGGATCCGCCCTTCGCGCTTATCGAACCGCCTGACTGTACCGTCTCGGTAAGTTTGATGTTCAGCGCCTTCTCGAGCTTCCTGGTCAGTTTCTCATCAGGAATCATATCGTTGGATTCGATCTTCATCAGAATTCCTTTCTTCTCGCTGATCGATGCTGCGAACTCTTCCTGGTCCATTCCTTTCCTCATCCTTGCGTTCCTGACCGCTCCGCCGTAGTCGTCGATCAGTTCTACGGACGAAGTACCGGCGTAGATGTCTTTGGTCTGCATGCGCCTTTCTCTGCGCTGTAACCTTTCCTCGATCACGGATGCACTTGGCGCTGCTCCGGAACCACTTTTGGAACCTTTGTACTCGTCACCGAACTTTGCACAATTGGGACATACGTTGAGCTTCGTACCTTCAACAAAACAGGGCTTGGTCGGCCCACTTTTCCCACACATTTCGCACAACATCGCGCTCTATGATGCACACACGCCTAATTAATTTAACGCAGACGCAGGCGTTTTAAAACGCAAAACAGCCTCCTTATTGCGTGGTTTTTCAGCAAAGATAATAAGGTAAGGCGTATATGGTTAAGTCCATAGGGGAGCTTAAATGGGCAGCACCAAAAAAGAAGACCACCAGGAAGAGTTGGCGTCAGAACTCAAAGACAAAATAGTCTCACTTGAGGAGAAGAACGCAAAACTCATGGAGGACCTCCGCACAGCAGAAAGCGACAAGCGCTACTCAGAGGGAGAACTTTTCAGACTTAACAAGGATCTCTCGAGACTCAGAGCGGAGATGGAACGCCTCAAAAGCCCGCCTCTCATCATCGGAACATTGAAGGACCTCCTTCCGGACAACAAGGTTGTCGTGAAGAGTTCCACCGGACCCGATTTCATCGTATCCGTTTCAGAATACGTTCCTGAGAAGGACCTCATACCCGGCGCGAGGGTCTCGCTGAACAAACAGACGTTGTCAGTGATGAATATCCTGCCGGCGCCGTTGGATCCGATCGTGTCCGGTGCCGAGATCATCGACAAGCCGGACTGCACATACGAGAGCATCGGCGGTCTGAAGAAACAGATGATGGAACTCCGCGAGGCCGTGGAAGACCCGCTGCTCAGACCCGAATTGTACAAGAAGGTAGGTATCGAACCGCCAAAAGGTGTACTCCTCGTAGGACCTCCTGGCACTGGTAAGACTTTGATGGCTAAAGCGGTCGCAAACGCAACAAGCGCAACATTCATCAGAATGGTCGGATCCGAACTCGTTCAAAAGTACATCGGTGAGGGTGCGAGACTTGTAAGGGAGCTGTTCGAACTCGCTAAGGAAAAGGCTCCGAGCATCATATTCATTGATGAGCTTGATTCCGTCGGAGCGAAGAGACTGGATGGTTCGACGTCCGGAGACCGTGAGGTTCAACGTACACTCATGCAGTTGCTTGCAGAGCTTGACGGATTCACACCGACCAGCGACATCAAGATCATCGGCGCGACCAACAGGCCGGACATACTCGACGATGCGTTGCTCAGACCTGGAAGGTTCGACCGCATTATAGACGTTGGACTGCCCGACATCGACGGAAGGAAGCAGATATTCAGCATCCACAGCAAGAAGATGAACATCGACTCGACCATCGACATCGCAATACTGGCGGCCAACACCGACGGCGCATCCGGTGCCGAAATAAGGTCAATATGCACCGAAGCCGGAATGCTGGCTATACGTGACAACCGTGACACCGTGACGATGTCAGACTTCGAGGCCGCACGCACAAAGGTCCTGGATTCCGAGAAAGACAGACTCAACAAGGCACCGGCCCTGATGTTCGCATAAAAAACCACTTTATTTTCCCTTTTTCTACAATTATGTGCGTAATAACCCCTTTTTTCTTATCTCTCTTTACAGATAACTATAAATTAGGCTAAAACAGGTTAACCCCTCATGCAGAAAAACAAAACCCACAGACTGATTGGTGTCTCGGGAGTTCTAATGGTCATGGTATTCTCACTGATGTGGTTCATGGCCGCTACGGAAGATCCCTCCTGGATTTTCGGCGAAACAATGCTTAGCACATTGGGAGTATCCGTTACAGGAAATGCAGCCATTCTCTTCAACATAGGATGCATCGTTTCCGGATTGCTTATGATGGTGTCCGGAATGGGTATCGCAATACTGACAAAGAAAGAATACAGCGCAGCTGGTGTGGCAATCGCATTCGCAGGTCTGTTCCTCACATTGGTCGGACTCTTCCCCGAAGATCTCGAGACGATGCACAACATCGTGGCAGGCACAATGTTCCTGCTGATCTTCATCGCCATGATCCTCATGACCATCGGCGACTGGAAAGAAGACCGTGCATTCTTTGGCGGACTGGCAATAATGTTCATGGCAGCCATACTCGGTTGCTACCTCACACAGACGCTCGAACTCACCGAGACGATCGGAGCCATACTCATTCTGATCTGGTTCGGTCTCAACAGCGTCAAGATAACCGTGAGACAGAGCATAAAGTCCTAAACCCACTTTCCCTTTTCCTTTTACTTCTTTATCTCATCCTGTGGCGGATGCGCTCGCGTTTCCATCCTTCCATATACACTCCGATGACTACAGGGGCGATCATAAACAACGCTGTGGCACCCATTGTCGTTTGACCGCAATCGAACATCTGAGAACGTGTCGTTCAGCGCCATAGCTGTCAGGATAATAATGAAAAACTAAAGGGGAGGGGGTTACCCTCTTAATTGTCCAGTGCTTCCGGAACGACTCTTGTGTTCATCCAGTCCTTGCCTTCTGTTGTGAAGAGGACAACGAGCAGTGCCGTTGCGATGAGCATGAGGAATATCGCGAAGTCGAAGATCTCGTAGAAGTACGCCATGATAATGACGCCTGCACAAAGGAACGATGCGATCATCGACATTCTCCACGTCCACTGTCCGTAGACTCCAAAGGATCCGAGGATCGCAAAGAAGAGTACGGCTATCGTAAGAAGGACTCCGATTGACAACAAAATGTCGTCGGTGCTTCCTCCTTTATCGAACGCCATAAATGCCTCGACAAGCGCAATTATCGCACCAATTAAGGCCACAACACTTGCGACTATCAATGTTTTCGGTTTCTCTTGCATAGTATATACCTGTCCGATAAAATCCTTCAAGCTTATTAATTATATCGCTTACTTAGGAATTATTACATTTGTACAAAATAGTACCTTTTATTGGCCATATCTACCAAAAAAATGGTAAAAGATTAATATATCGGTACGTTTTATCTGGTTATGGTGTTGATAATGGATGAGAAATTCACATTTGCTCTGAGAAAGATAGCTTTACTCGGAGGTATGGATGACTACATAGCCGTTTCATCGAGGGAACTCGGTGAAGCTCTTGATATGAGCCAGCAATCTGCTTCTAAGAGAATTTTAGAACTTCTTGACGCAAAGCTGATAACCCGCGACCTTGGAGCAAGGCGTCAGAGGATAAAGCTCACAGAGACCGGCGTCGAAGAACTGAGAAAGGAGTACAACGAATATCGTCGCATATTCGAACTTACGGACCACGTTACTATCAAAGGTACTGTGCGCACCGGAATGGGAGAAGGCGGATACTACATCTGCCAGAAACAGTACATGGACCAGTTCAACGTGAAACTGAACTTCAAACCGTACGAAGGAACCTTGAACATAGAGATCGACAAGGACGACCTGAACAAGCTCGACCTGATCCGCAACTCGGAAGGTCACGAGATATCAGGGTTCACTAACGAAGGCCGCAGCTTCGGCAAGGTCATTGCGTACAAAGCCAAGATCAGGAACATAGACTGCGCAATAGTCGTTCCTGAGAGGTCACACTACAGCAACATCATCGAGATTGTCTGTCAGTACCACCTCAGGCGCACGCTCAGTATAAGCGACGGCGACAAGGTCGAGATCAAGGTCGAAATCTGATCACTTCAAAGCTGATAGTACAGCCTTAAACACGGCTATGCCGTCCCCTTCCCCTTCTTTATTACCCCTTGTCCAGTCAGGATGATTGTATGCATTGAGCGCACGTTCGGGGTGCGGCATCAGACCGAGTACATTTCCGGCAGGGTTGCATATTCCTGCGATATCTGACTGAGAACCGTTCGGATTCCACGGATATTCCGCTGGCTTTCCGTTGGGTGCAACGTATCTGAACACTATCTGATCGTTATCTTCAAGCTTCTGTACGAAGTTCGGATCGGAAGACATGAGCTTTCCCTCCGCGTGTGCGGACGGGAACATCATCACTTTTTTCTTCTCGATGCCTTTTGTGAATATGCACTTGCCGCGGTTATCGTTCCTCAACAATGTCGGACGGCATTCGAACCTTGCCGAATCGTTCGTGAACAGTGCTGCTGTAGGAACATCTGACATTGTTCCCTCGAATGCAGGAAGCAATCCCAATTCAACCAATATCTGGAATCCGTTACATATGCCCAGCACCGGTTTTTCCGCTTCCACGAACTTCTTCAGCTGCGGACCTATTCCGGACTTTATCCTGGCTGCGAATATGGCCCCCGCACGAACGTAGTCGCCTGCGGAGAATCCTCCAGGCATTGCCAATATATCATAATCCTCAAGATTCCTCTTGAGTTTAGCCGAAGACTGTCCGAGCAGTTGTTTCAGGTGCACCATCTCCGGCGCCGTGCCGACGGCTCTGAATGCTTCGTACATTTCGTCTTCACAGTTTGTTCCCTCTATTCTGAGAACACACACTTTGACGTCCTGCGGTTTCATTTCTGTCCCCCCATCATCTTCCATATGGGATCGTTCCAAGCCTCTCTCAGATCGTCCACGTTAATGCTCACATGCGCTTCCGGGATGATCAGCAGTGTTCCGCCGGTCACACCTACCTCCGTTGCGGAGTCGCCCATGATCTTCTTGAACTGTTCTTTGTTCTCCTTGGTAATCTCAACAACCCAACGGCTGTTGCTCTCGGCGTACATCTTCTGCATCACGTCGAGGCCGTCAATCTTCTTCAGATCGATCTCGGCACCGATGTCTCCGGAGAAACACATCTCCGCCAACGCCACTGACAATCCTCCGTCAGAACAGTCATGACAGCTTGCCACAAGTCCTTTGTCCATTGCCGACAGCAACTTATCCATGTTCTCTTTGAGCTTCGGTAAATCGATTGCTGGCACTTCTCCACCACTGCCGTCAAATTTACGGTAGAGCAGTGAACCGCCCATCTCATTCTTCGTCTTTCCGACGACGAACAGCGAGCTGCCTTCCTTCTTCATGTCTGCGGTCACAGACTTGCGAACGTCGTCTATCAATCCTGTTGCCAATATCATCGGCGTAGGCAGGATGACCTTTCCGCCCGGCGCTTCGTTGTACAGACTTACGTTACCAGAGGGTATCGGAAGTCCGAGGAATTTGCATATGTCCCCTAGACCGTGAACAGCTTCCCTGAGCTCTCCCAATCTTTCCGGTTTCTCCGGGTTGCCGAAGTTTAAACAGTTCGTTATCGCATGAGGTCTTGCACCAACTGCGACAAGGTTCCTGCATGCTTCCTCGATCGAGGCCATTCCTCCCCTGTACGGATCCTCGTCTGTAAACCAGGGGTTGCATCCGACTGCCGCTGCAAGTCCTTTCATGCTTTCCGGGACGGGTTTCAGAACGGTTGCGTCTCCTGGTCCCGTCTTATTCATCTTTCCGACCATCGGTCTGATGATCGTTGATGCGCGCACTTCATGATCGTATTGGCGTATCGCCCATTCCTTTGATGCTACGTTCAAGTCGGACAACAAGGTCAAAAGAACATCATTGTGCGACGGGAGTTTCGGTACCTTCTCACCCTTCGTTGAGGACCTCTTGGCCTCTGTGTAAGGTCGGCAGTACATCGGTCCGCCTGTAAGGTATTCCAGATCCATGTCAAAAATCGGTTCGCCATCCCAGAACAATCTTGTCCTCGGAGTTTTCGTTGACTTTGCTACCACCGTTGCCAGAACATCCCAGAGTTCGAATATTTCCAGGATTTCTTTGACGTTTTCCTCTTTCGCGGAGAGCATCATCCTCTCCTGTGATTCGGACACCCATATCTCCCATGGTGCGAGTCCCTCTTCTTTCAACGGGACTTTCTCCAAGTTAACGTCAGCACCGCATCCTGCTGCTAACGCCATCTCTCCGATGACGCAGCTTAAACCGCCGCCACCGAGGTCCTTCATTCCCGTTATGAGTTTGCGCTTGTTGACCTCAAGGCATGCATGCGTCAGCGGTTCTTTTGTGATCGGATCGCCAAGTTGAACTGCACCCCTTGAATCCTCATCCGATGTCGACGTAAGGTCGGCGGATGCAAATGTCACACCATGTATTCCGTCACGTCCGGTACGCCCTCCACAGAGGATCATGTATTCGCCGGGACCTGATACGAAGTTATCCAACAGCTCGTCTCTTTTTACAATACCCAGACATCCTACGTTTACCAGGCAGTTTCCTGTGTAACGTTCATCGAAAAAGAATCCTCCCGATACCGTGGGGACTCCCATTCTGTTACCATAATCACGTATTCCGGCCACTACGCCGGCTGTTAAATAACGGGGGTGTTTCATTCCCGCCGGGATCTTTGATTTTGTATCAATTGGTCCGAAGCACAATGGGTCCACAAGTCCGATAGGCTGTGCTCCCATGCATACGACGTCTCTCAATATTCCGCCTATTCCGGTCGCGGCACCACCGTACGGTTCTATTGCCGACGGGTGGTTGTGACTTTCGATCCTTAACGCATATCCGTGATCTTTGTCGAACACCATCACTCCCGCGTCTCCTCTCGATAAAACGTCGGGGTGTTCTATTCCGAACACGTATTCTTTGAGAATGACCTTGGAGCTCTTGTAACAACAGTGTTCGCTCCATGCCTGTCCGAGGGCCTGCAGTTCAATGTCCGTCGGCTCCCTCTTCTCTTTCTTGAAGTACTCCTGGATGGACTTCATCTCATCCAGAGAAAGGCTCAGCCCCATTTCCTTAGACAGTTCCTTTAGTTCGTCATTATTGGCTTTTGATAATGTGATGTCGTAAAGAGAGAATGGAACCTTCCTTTTCTGCATCAGACGGTCAGTGGCCATCTTCATCTCACCGTTACCGAGAAGTTCTGTATCACGGGGTTCGCAAGGAGCTTCTTGGACATTTCCTCTCCTGCGGCAACTGCCTTCTTGGCGTCCATGTCCAGTTCTATTTCGAATACTTTTATCGAACGGACGTTACCGACACCTGCGAAACCAAGGGTCTCCAATGTCTTCTTGGTGTTCTTTCCCTCAGGGTCCGCGACGCCTTTCTTGAGCTCTATCCTAACCTCGATCACTGTCATTGTCCACTATAATGTGCGCGCATGATTTAATGATTATTCCCCTGTTTTCGTGGATGATGGAAAAACATCACTGGCTTACGGAACGTTTTCTTCCGAATATCAGGTATGCGGTATGGCCCAGCGTTCCGAATGACGGACGAACGCCTCCGGGATGCACGTCCATCTCTCTCTGTATGTTCTCTACAGCAAAGACGTCAACAAAATTCCTTTCCCTCAATGCCTTGACAGAATCTTCCAGCTGGTTGGTGTTCGGCACGTACATGCATATCCTTCCACCCGACCTCAAATTCTTGGAGAGATTGTCCAGTGCGAGCCACGGATCGGGCATATCCATCATTAAAACGTCTGCTACAATATCCGTCTGAGCATCCTTCGCGTCTGCAATCTGGCACTTCCAGTTTTTATCGAGATTTGCACGTCTGATGTTCCTTCCCACTTTCTCTGCGTAATCTGCCCTGATCTCGATCGTGTGAACGTTACCTGCGGGCGCGACCGCTCTCAAAAGAGCTGTCGTCATTGCACCGGAACCGGCACCAACTTCAAGCACGGTGTCCCCTGACCTCACATCACAGTTCATCAGTATCGTTGCCGCGTCTTTTGGTGTTATGATCTGAGCACCCCTTTCCACGGCGACCATGAGATCGGCGGTGCATGCCCTGAATATCACAAATTCACGTCCGGCGATGGAAAATGACTGACCGTCGTCCATCTGCTTTATCTTAGATCCGTCAATTGTTCCCAGGGATGATATCTTCATCATTCCGTCGGCCACTTTCAGCCAATGTCTGCTGCCCTTTCCGTCCGTGAGGAAAACGTACTCGTCGTCTTGGAACATCGAACCCTTTATCGGAATCGGCGATTAAGTCTTTACTATCATTTGTGTTAGCGACTCAATAAATATTCTGATAACGATTACAAAAGGATATCATGACGAAAGGAAACCTTGGAATCGTCGCTTGTCCTATTCTTGAGGATGAGATGGTGTACAGCCTGTCCAATGACAAAGAACTCGGAAAGGTGCTTGTTCTTGAGAACGAACATGCAAAAAGCGCCATTGAGAAACTTGACATCAACAAAGTGACGTATGAACTGTGTTCTGAAGAGGATTTCCTTAATGGGGCGGTAAAACTTCCGGATGACGGATACAACGTTGCGATATGGATGATGGATCTCGGTCTTCACGAAGAACCTGAACAATTGCGTGATCACGTGAAGGCAAGCTGCATGAAGATGCAGCATTCTGTTGAGGCGATCGCGTTATACTACGGATTGTGCGGCAACGGACTGAAGGATGTGGACAACTGGTGCAACGACGGACTAAATGTTCCGTTGACGATCATGAGGGGTTCTGACGGACGCATCTGTGACGATTGTATCGCGGTCGCCATTGGTGGAACGGATCAATATCTGAAACTTCTGAAGAAACATCCCGGAATTCTTTACTTCACTCCCGCTTATGCGACAAATTGGGATGCCATGAAAACACGCTTGGAATTGTTCAGGGGTGTTGACGTTAACGACTATACGATGATGAAGATGGTCTTCGAAATGGCAAATTACCATTACGTCATGGAGATACCAACCGGACTTGGAAACGAAGAGGAGTTCCACGCTGCGACGAAGAAATTCGCCGATAAGATGGAATTCGAGATACTTCAGTTGGAAAAAGAGTGGTGTACCATGGAACCCACGGAACGCATCTACTCCGACTCGAAGAATCTTCTGAGGCCTACATAGACTTCGCAGCGTATGCCGGCTTGTTCGCCGGTTTTCCGCAGACAATACATTTGCCTTTGAACTTCTCGTCGATGTACGGCGTGCCCAACAGTTTCAGTTCATACTTATCCTCAAGCGTATGACCGCACTCTTCACATCCGCACCATCCGAACCTCAGAATTCTGTCCGGTACCTCGTTCAGGGAATCAATATCCAAAACCGCAGCTTTCTGCATGTCCCAGGCTTTCCTGTACATGCTTGTCGCGATCTCGTCTAGAATCATTTGAACGCCGTCTCCGAGGCAGTCCATTGCCACTGTTCCTTTCTCGGCATTGTCCCTTCTCACGAACGTGATGACCTTGTTCTGAATGTCCTTTCCGCCCAACTCGATACGTAACGGGACACCTTTGATCTCCCAGTCGAAGAACTTGCTTCCGGGACGTTCGTCACGCGCATCTATGTGAACACGCATTCCCCTTGCGGTAAGGATCATCTTCACCTTTTCCGCTTCCAACATTACCATGTCCTTGTTGTCCTTGGACAATATCGGTATGATGACTGCCTGGAACGGCGCGACCGCGGGCGGAAGAACAAGTCCTTTGTCATCACCGTGGACACCGATCATCGCTCCCAGTAAACGTTCGGACATTCCGTACGTCGTCTGGTGGACGTGCTTGTGTTCACCGTCGGCATCTTCGTAGGTGATGTTGTACGGCACTGAGAAATTTGTCCTGTAGTGGTGGATCGATCCTATCTGTAACGCCTTTCCGTTCGGCATGACCGTGTCCAATCCCACTGTGTAATGGGCACCGGGGAACTTGTCCCATTCTGTACGTACGATCAGGAAGTACGGGATACACAGTTTCTTTGCCAGATTCTCAAGAATAACGAAATCCTCCTCGACCTGCTTCTGCGCATCCTCTTCCGTGACGTGGCATGTATGCGACTCGAAGAAATGGATCTCCCTGACGCGTATGAACGATCTTGTCTGCTTCGTTTCGTAACGGAACGTGTTGACTATCTGGTAAACCTTCAACGGAAGTTCGTTGTGTGATCTCACCCACAGTGAGAACATCGGATACATTGCCGTTTCGCTTGTTGGACGTACGACCAAACGAACATCGAGTTCATTGGTTCCGGCGTGGGTGACCCAGTAAACTTCATTGTCGAAACCTTTGATGTGATCCTTTTCCTTCTTGAACTCCGTTTCCGGGATCAGCAGCGGAAAGCATACCTCATCGTGATTGGTAGCATCCAGCTCCTGGCGGATGTATGTGTCCACATGCCTCATGATCTTCCAGCCGTACGGTGTCCATACGTTCATTCCCTTGATCGGGTAACGTTTGTCTGAAAGATTGGCTTTCTCAACGATATCGTTGTACCATTCACTGAAGTTGTCGTCCTTCTGCATGTTCACCATCTCTTCTTCTTGAGAAGTTCCGCTACCGTCGGGGCAACTGATATGTGCGATACACCGTTTTCAATGGTGTTACATGAAAGTATTCCGTCAATGACGCTTCCTGTGAGTCTTTCCATTGCGTTTCCTGCGAAGACCCCGTGTGTGCATGCCACTGTGACCGATTTAGCACCTGCCTTCTTCAGCTGCTCGGTTGCTGCGATAATTGTACCGCCTGTCGCAATGATGTCGTCGACGATCAGGATACTCTTGTCCTTGCAGGACTTCTTGGCAGGTGCGATGCGCACCTCGGTTCCTGAAAGTCTTACTTTCTCCAAGTGATCGTAAGGAACGCCCATCAGCTCTCCGACCTCTTTCGCACGACCTGCAGCACCTATATCTGGTGAAAGCACGAGGTCGATGTTCTTGTCCCTGAAGTAATCGGCGATCGCTGAAGATGCCTTGAGGTCCTTTGATTTGGCTTTGAAGTAGTTCAGAACGGTATCCTTGTGTATGTCTATCGTAATGACACGGTCGCATATCAGGTCAAGTCTTTTCGCCATGGCCTTCGCGCTCTCCGGCTCTCCTGGTTTGAAGATGCGGTCCTGCCTCGCATATCCGAAGTACGGAATGACGAGGGTGATCTTCTTGGCGCCCATTCTTTTTACAGCGTCCTGGATCAGGAACATTTCAATAATGTTCTCGTCGGGATATGTGTTCTGAACAATGACGACATCATCATTCAGCGACTCGCTGTCGATACGCGTGTAGCATTCTCCGTCAGGAAACCTCGTCGTTGCCGCGTGGAGGTATTTACAACCCAAAATCATGGCCAATTCTTTCGCAAGGTCTCTGGATGAGGATCCGCCGACTACTATCATATTTTAACGGTATAGTTTTCCTTTTATTATATCTAACGGCAGACGACAAATTTTTTATGGCCTACTGTATTAAAGGTATGAGGATGCACGATGGGATTATTTAGCAGAGACAAGAACAAAACGGCAGAGCCGGAGCCCGCTCCGGAGACCCGCCAGACAATACAACCGGTAGCTCAGGCTCCCCCGCCCGCAGCACCTAGGCCGGTACAGCCTGCACCTCAACAGGCTCCGAATCAACCGGTAACGCAGAGACCTGTCGCACCGGCACAACCTACGCCTACTCAAACTCAACCGGCAGCAAGGCCTATGGCCCCCGTTCAACCCGCACCTGTCCAGAAGCCTGCCGCGTCACCACAACCGACGGCTCCCGCCCCGGCTCAGAAACCGATTGCACCAGTGGCTCCTGTACAGCCGGCAGCACCCACACCGGCCCCTGCATCCGAGGCTGCTCCGGCGGCAACAGCAGTCCCGAAGGAGAAACCGAAGGTCACAGAACCTCCGAAACCAGCCATATCGGACGGACCGACAGAACAGATCGGTACCATCTACGGTAATGTTGGAACAACGTCGTTCAACTGTCGCGTCACCGCACATGTGGAGCGCGCCGAATACGTCATGGCAGACCATGGCGATTGTGGCCCGGTTCTCTGTCAGGTCGGGAACCTGATCAGAAAAACAGACCTTTCATTGGAAAAGAGCGCCAATATGACAAAGGACACGATCATTGATGAAATGATAAGCGCGAGCATCGATGTCATCGGTTACAGGGACGACCGCGGACTTCTGCAGGCGCCGAGAACGACCTTCCAGGCAGGCGCCGCTGTGAAAAGAGCAAGCAGCGGACTCATACAAAAGGTGCTGGGTCTTAAGGCCAACAGCAAAACAGGCGCATACATCGGACTGCTCCACGGTCACGATATTCCTATTTCACTGAACATCAACGAACTTCTCCAGAGACACGTCTGTGTTCTCGCCAAGACCGGTGGAGGAAAAAGTTACATGTCAGGAGACATCGTCGAGGAACTGATGAAGCATAACGTTACGTGTATGATCATCGACCCCCACGGCGAATACGGTGCGATGCGCGACGTCGGCAGCAAACCGAGTGACGGCAGATACGGTGTCGTTCCAAGAGGATACGGCGAGAAGATCCTTGAATTCTCAATTGCGAAGGAGAACAAACAGGCAATGCCACTCAGATTCACATTGAAGACACTGGAAGCTCGTGAAATCCTCGAGCTTACCAGGACCAACGACATCAGAACGTTCCTTCCAGTTCTGAGGAAAGCGATCGACGCACTGAGGGAAAGACAGGATGTCTACTCGATGCGCGAACTGATAGACGTGCTGATGGGCGAAGCGGACAACAAGAACGCCGTGCTCATCACGGAACTGGAATATCTTGACGAAGTCGGATTGTTTGCGACACGCGGAAACAGGATGAACGAACTCGTCGAAGAAGGAAAGACGACGCTGATCAACCTGAAGGGCGTTCCGCCGGACATTCAGGAACTGATCGTGCGCAGATTGAGCACATTGCTTTTCGAAATGAGGAAGATAGGAAACATTCCGCCGATGATGCTGATCATCGAGGAAGCGCACAACTACTGTCCGCAGCAGGGCTCTGCACTATCGACCAAAGCACTTGCGACCATTGCGTCAGAAGGAAGGAAGTTCGGTCTTGGACTGATGGTCATCAGTCAAAGACCCGCAAAGATCGACAAGAACGTGTTGAGTCAGTGCGGTACACAGATTATTCTGAAAGTTACCAACCCGAACGACCTGAAGGCTATCGCCGCATCCGTTGAGGGATTGACGGGTGGAATGATCGACGAGGTTCAGACAATGCCGATTGGAATGGGCATGGTCGTCGGTGCCGGTATAGAAGCACCGTTGCTTGTCGCGGTCAGGCCGAGGGAGAGCAGACACGGTGGTGCAGGCGTACGCGTCCTGCAGGAAGACGATTGAGATGAACAACACCATTTCCGACGAGAAGATAACGAAATACCTGGACATCACGCGCCAAGCATTGGACAAATTGAAGATCGCCGTTCCGGAACGTTCGTTCGGACGCAAGGCAGCGGATGATTTTCTGAATATGGCGAAATCGTACTACAATGATGCTTTGCACTTCAGAGATACAGGTGACATCGTGAACGCGTTCGCAGCGGTGAACTACGCACACGGATGGATAGACTGCGGTGCAAGACTAGGATTGTTCGATGCAGGCGGGGACGACAGATTGTTCACGCTTTTCGAATAGCCGCTGTAACGGACGTGGGATTGCATCTGTACGTCAGAACATCATGACCCAGTGCATCCCTTGTCTCATCTTCCGAGAGTGTTGTGAATATACTGTTTCCGAGCATGCACATTGCTGCATTGCCACCCAAATCGGACAACGCGCTCCGCATGGCCGGTGATTCCAATTTCGTTATCGTTGAGAAATAACGTGAAGCTTTGAACAGTCTGCCGTCAAAGAGATACGACCTCATTGCGATGTCCCCGGCGGATGATATCAGACGCACCATATCCTCGTCCGCGAGAACCTTCTTCGTCTCCAGTTCACCGTCGATCACGATCAGCGTCAGGTCTCTTTTGCATCCTTTCGATATGACGTTTCCATTCGGCGGGAATCCCGCCGTGGTTCTGACGGAAATCGGACCTTTCGCCGTCAGTGCGGATACGTCGCCCATACCGCCCATCTCCTCTATATCGGCTATATGTGCTGCTTTGTATGCTTCATTCTCATCCTTTCCCAGGATCTTGCATATGCATACTCCGGCTGCGATCGCGCCTGCCGCACTCATGCCGAATCCCTGCGAAACCGGAAGCTGATTCTCCACTGTTATGTCGAATCCGCGTCCGTCTGCAAGTATGCTGGCCACACGTTTTGATATCTTCGCTTCCGATGACTTTCCATCAATCATCATGCACACTTTCTTGTCCGATCTTTCGTCTATGTGAACCACAGAACCAAGAGACAATCTGATTCCCGCGCCCTCCGACCCCGTCGTCATGACATCCGCTGTACGGACCGGTCTGAAAAAGCATGTAAGATGTCCCGGACAGAAGGCTGTGGTCATAGTATGCCTGTGCAGTACGTCAATATCGAATCTGCAATGTCAGCCTTCTGACCTGACAGGTCCTTCTCCGAATCGGCCGTGACGAGTATCACTGACGCCGATGATTTTCCGGCGACGTCTATATCATTCGCAATTATCGCGCTGAGCTTGTGCTCCGTGAGTCTCGCCCTCGCCCTTTCGACGAGTTCCGNTCTTTTGAGTCCGGACTCCGCCTTGAATCCTATTACCTTGTCGCACTTCGAACGTATCGCGGGAAGTACCTTCGGNACNGGTACNAGNTCTACTTTCACACCTGTCTTCGACGATATCTTTCCCTTCTCCGCTTTGTTCGGAGCGAAATCCGCAAGAGCTGCTGGCACTATGACTATGTCATGTTTTATCGACTTGGACATCGCCACCAGGTCGGCAACTGTTTCGAACCTTTTTATCGAAATATAATCCGGAAGCGGTACACTACATCCACCCATCCACAGTTCCGTGGTCGCACCTCTCTCGAACGCACGTTCTGCGATCTTCAGGGCCATCAAGCCGGTGGAACGGTTGGTGATTATCCTCATCGAGTCGATCGGTTCCTCGGACCTTCCTCCGATTATGAGAACCTTTTTTCCCTTGAGATCGTCCTTGGACATCATTCTGATCACTGATGCAACGACCTCGTCTTTAGATGCCACCTTTGCTCTCACACCATCACTGTGCGGTCCGATGAACTCCACTCCCCAGTCCTTCAGGATCTTCACGTTCTTTTGAACCGCAGGATTCCTGTACATCGAATCGTGCATCGCCGGAACTATCGCTAAAGGAACTTTGGATCCCAACGCAACTGTGGTCATTGACGTCGCCGGTCCGTCGTCTATGCCCATCGCGGTCTTCGATATCGTGTTCGCTGTCGCAGGATAAACGAGGAACATGTCCGCCACGCTTCCGTCTCCCAATAACGAGATGTGTTCCGTCTTTCCGGTAAGTTTTGTTATCGGCTTATTTCCGGACGCGAATTCCATTGCATCCTCGGTCACCAACTGCAACGCCGCTTCCGACATGACCGGAATGATTGTCGCACCGTGTCTGATCAACTCACGTATCGTTGCGAAACACTCCGAGGCCGCGACCGATCCAGTTATTCCGATGACTATCGTCTTCCCACGCAGTTTGTTGCTCTTTTCGCAGAATATCTCTTCAGCCGGGTGCATTTGGTCACTTCATCCTCTTTTCCAGTATCTCGTATACTTTTTCAATTGTCTTGCTCAACGGCATGTTCGCGTCGATCACTTCATACTTGTTCTTCTTCGCAAGCTCGAGGTAGTTCTTTCTCACTTCCGAAAGATATTCCACACTTTCGAACTTACTCAGCTGTCCGCGTGCCTTGACCCTCTCCATGCCTATCTTCGGGTCCACGTCCATCAGGAACGTAACGTCAGGTTCCATTATGATCGGGCGGTTGAGCTCCATCAGCCACTTCATATCCAATCCTGGACCGCCTACTGACGCCGCCTGGTATGCGAGCGTTGATGCATAGTACCTGTCGCACAGAACGATGTTCCCGGCAGCCACCCATTCCTTTATCTTCACGGTGTGGTCCGAACGGTCGGCGACGAACAGAAGAGCTTCCGTCTCGGGGGTGATGTTCTTTACCGCACAGGAGCGTATCAGCATCCCTATCTCGTCCTTTGTAGGTTCCGCGGTGAGCATTGCCTTTCTGCCCTTGGACACCAGCATATCATAAAGATCGCGGCAGACCGATGACTTGCCGGAACCGTCTATCCCCTCAAACACAATGAACATTCCCTTCATATTCTTCCCTTTCTCGTCTCCAACGTCAAACGCCTGTGCAATATGGGAAGGCTCTCAATATCTTTTATATCTTTCACGCAAAGCTCTCCCAATTTGCTTCTCATATTGTTATCGTAACGCACCGATAGTGATGCGAGATTCCTTCTCAGCTCCTCCGCGATCGTCTCGCCCTTGTCATCCCAATCCGTCAGGATGACTGCGTTCGCTTTCATTTCATACACTTTCTCGGACGCTCTCAGCGGTCCGCCCTCCGACTGTACAGCGATCATCCGTTTCCTTATGCCCAGTGTAGATAATGCTTTCTTGTCGTTGATGCCTTCCACCAGCACAACCGTGTTGTCAGGCATCAGGTCGAGTTCCTCCAGGATCTGTTCGATCCCTTCCAGTCTGTGCTCAGGATCCATCTTTCAATGACTCCGCTATTTTTTCAGGATCGCCGTATATCATCACGGTCTTCATCCTGTTAAGATGTCCGCTCTTTATCTCCGACCTGCATCCGGTGACCTCTCTCATCAGGTCCTCGACCTCCTTGTTGGCCTTGCCGTCCAACGGCGGTGCCTTGACCTTCACCACAAGTCTCTTTCTCCACTCGTCGAATCCCTCTAATCCGTACCGTCCTGAACGGGGTGATACCATGATCTCCACCTCCAGTCCGTCGGCTGATGTACGAGAGACGTCAGAAATGTCCATGGTTTGTAATCGTGTCCGCCGATAATAGTTCTTCTATCACACAGACGCAGATATTCGCCCTGACGCGTGGGGACAGGAATAAAAAGATATACCGTAAGTCAATGTGCAATCGTGACCAACGACAGGGACCCGCTGACCATTGATGCTCTTGCCTCCATCTACAGGGTGGAAAGCAAAAGCAAGGCCCTTTCCGAGATAAGGAAGGACTTCTATATGGCAGCGGCCGCTTTGTCTGAATCCGTGCGCAAGGAGTACGAAGAGGAACTGAAAAAGGACTCTGGCTCTTTTGTTTATGAGGGCCTCAACGAACGCAAGAAACGCATTACGTTACACTGCAGAAATATTGTGGACCTGCGTATGGAGAAGATCACCAAACTTGCACTGCTCGGTGCAATGGGTGGGGACAATGCTCTGGAAACGCTGACACACGAGGAGCGCGAATACTACCTCGTGGTGCTCGATGCATCAAAGAAACACCGCGCCCTGACAGAACATTCCAAGAAACTGAAGACGGTCGCACTGAACGTCGAACCGAAGACTGTGCCTGTATCGGCGCCGATCGAAGAGGCTGTCCCGGAACCTCCGATTATCATTGAGGAACCTTCAGTGGAAGAATGGATTCCGGAAAGCGTTCCCGATGAGCCCGAAGAGGAAGAATCCGTAACGATACGGATACTCGAAGACCTTCCGAAGTTCTCCGGGCCGGACAAGGATTACGAACTCAGGAAAGAGGATATCGTGAGAATGCCCGTCGTAATGGCCAATGCACTCATATCGCGTGAAAAGGCTGTGAAGATACAGGTCACACTTTGAGAATCCTCGTATCACCGCGGAATTCCAAACAGTCGATTCCTGATCTTTTTATCCCCGTAACCTTTGCGACCGTCTCACGCGCTACATCCGGCGTATTGTTGTTCTTGCTAAGATGCGCCAGGAAGACTGTTCTGCGATCGCTCATGGTCCTCATCAGCGCCTCCGCACAGTTCATGTTCGATAAATGTCCGATATCGCTTCCCACGAGCCTCTTCAGACTCGGTGCATACGGACCTGTCTCCAACATGTTCTTGTCATAATTCGATTCCAAGATCGCCAGATCGGCTCTGGAAAGTGCGTCCTCGACAGGATTCGTTATCTTTCCGGTGTCGGTTGCCACGATGACATGTTTCCCTTCCACCGAAAATTCGTACGCATTCGGTTCGATCGCGTTGTGCGATGTGGGATGCGGCGTGATGTTCATACCGTCGATATTGAACTCCACCGATGTTGTCGTCTGCTCATAGCGTACGTTACCGATAGACGACATTGCGAACGTCCGTTCATTGCAGTATATCGGAACGTCAAGCTTCCTTGCCATTATTCCCGCGCCGGAGATATGGTCGCTGTGCTCATGCGTCACTAAAATCGCTTTTATCGATTCACCGTCAAGTCCGTTGAGATTCATCAGGGAAGTTATCATCTTTCCGCTCAGGCCTGCATCGATCATCACCGCATCGTCATCATGTTTCACTACGATGCAGTTTCCATCGGAGCCGCTGGCGAGAACGTGTACTTCCAATGCCATCCGATTCAGACCTTTCTCTTGTAGATCGAGAAGATTATGTCCCCTCTTGAGATTATTCCCACAAGTACGCCCTTCTCAAGCACCGGGATACGCTTCACACCGTATTCCATCATTGCCTGAACGACGTCTATAATCTTCTCTGACGGTACCGTCGTGAGAATGGTCTGGGTCATGATATCCGACACTAACGTTTCAGATATCTTCTTGCTTGCTTCGCGTACCTTCTCATCCTCGATGTCGACGTCGTCCATCGGAACCGTGAGAATGTGCAATGACGGATCTTTGAGGTTCAGTTCCTTCTGGTATTTGAGGACCAATTTCAAAATGTCGGTTTCGCTTATCATTCCGATAAGCTTGTTGTTATCGTCAACCACCGGCGCACCGGATATGTTGTCGACTGCGAGTTTCTTGGTCGCCTGCTTTATGGTGTTCGTCCCTTTGAGCGTGACCACCTGCGTGGTCATGATGTCCCTCACCTTCATTTGCGTCATGTGCCCATCCAAATCTCCGTTTCTTTGATTATTAGATTACTAAAGGTCAATCAAGTTCTTAATGTTAATGAATGGGAACAAATATTTATTAAGTAAAAGGGATTTGCCAACCTCGTGGGCCTGTAGCTCAGCTAGGTAGAGCGATCGACTCTTAATCGATCGGCCAAGGGTTCGAATCCCTTCAGGCCCGCCACTTTTCTACCCAGATGGCGTTAAAAAAATTCTATCGATTTCAGATTTCTTCTTCCGATGCCTCCCTTTTACGGTTCTTTGACCAAATTTCTCTCATTTCCGATAACGCCACATGTTGCTCCTTATCGCAATAATAACGTTGAGTCGTGGCTATCGTCGCATGCCCCATAACAAGTGAGACATTGTGTATATCGTGACCTTCGGTCAATGCTCTCTGACCAAAAGTGCGACGGCATTTACGTAACTCAAACGATTCTCCGATGTCCTCTTCCACGAATGACTTCAAAACACGGATTCTCTTGTACGAAAGGAATTTGTTATTATTGTTCAAAGGAGGAACAATGCATCGCTGCGTTTCCCTCTCTGTTCTAATTTGAGTTTTCTCGCTTCCAAATATTTTTTAAGAATCAGAACGCCGTCCGGATGTACTACAACCAGTCTTCCCCTGCCATATGAGCCTTCTCCTTTGACGTGTTCTGCGAATATTTCAGCGTAATCTTCTGCTATGTGTACATTTTTAACATACATCATCTGAAGTTCCTTTGGACGTAAACCCGTACAGATCGCTAATGACACTAAACCGTACGCTTCCATCATCTTCCAATTCGATGTTGATATCTTCATAGCTCTATCGAGAATTGTTTGAACTATTCTCTCTTCCATGGAGTCTCTGCGTATCTGGAACTTCTTTGGAACATGTGCTGGGAACTTCGCTTTAAATTTCACAACAGCCTCATTATCATAATATGCTAACATCTTTGAAATATAACCGAGATCTTTGAGAATAGTCGTATCTTTAATTCCAGATTCCTTTCTGCGTCCAACGAAAGCATCTATGTCCCTCGGAGTTATTTTTCTAGGATTGTCTGTGGAAACAATATTTTCTTCCTTGAGTTGATGAAATATTCTTCCAATCTGCATAAGTCTGCGACGTGTTGTTTCCAAGGTTGCACTGCTTATGTGCCCTCTTTCTACCGGAATGTATGCATTTACACATTCAGAAAATGGGTAACGCCCCATGATAATCCTCCGATGGCGTTTATGTTATTCATGTTATTGATTCCATCAATGGAAACCAAGGTATAAATATATTTTCCACTAATAACACTGATGGTATCAATGGTAACAGTGGGACGCAGCAAATTTGGACAAAATAACAGAATCAGCCTGGTTGAAGGTCTACCGGAACTTCTCAACTTATCAGTCGGAGACTACGTATTGTTCGAAATACAGGGTGGAAGATTGATTTTAGAAAAAGATACTCGAAAATATAGAGGGTTTGATTTCGAAGGAGATGAAATTAGAGAAACTCTCTTGGCCTATGAAGATTCAAAAATCGGTAATGATTTCGATGATAATCTCGATCCGGATGAGTTAGAACAGATTGCAAAAGAAGAATACCTTAAAGACAAGGCTTTGAAAAAACAAATAAAGTAAAAGTTACAAAGAGTACTTATCGGAACCCATTTCTTCAAAATTCAGAATTCTGCAATCACAAAGACATTCTACAGAAAAAATAGAACTTTCAAAATCATGTGCTAATAAAACGTTTAACTTGCAGATATTTTTTTATAATGTCCTTGTTGGTACTGTAGTATGAAAAAAGGACACTTTCTTGGAATTATTTTGGTTTCAGTTCTAATGGCAACGGCCATATGCACTTTGGACGGGGAGGACAACTTCTCCGCTGAAATAACAACTGGAGGATGTGGGCCAAATCTCACATGGTCTTTTGATAGCGACAATGGAGTATTGACTATTGATGGTACCGGAGATATGAGCACTTATGCCATTTCTGGCACGATTGCACCATGGAGAAATCTCTCTATAACACAAGTTGTGTCGAAATCTGGCGTGACAGATATTGGCGCCTATGCATTCTACGGATGCACATCCCTCGAATCAGTCGACATGCCATCGGTCACAAATATCGGCGTCGCTGCGTTCCAAGATTGCACATCCCTCGAATCAGTCGACATGCCATCGGTCACAAATATCGACGTCATGGCCTTCTACTACTGCACATCTATTGAGTCGATCACTATACCGTCTTCGGTCACAAATATCAGCGAAAGTGCGTTCAGTGGATGCACGAGCTTATTCGAGATAAATGTTAATGATGATAATGAAAATTACAGTTCAATAGACGGCGTACTATTTAACAAGATTAAAACAACATTGGTGACGTATCCTGCAGGAAAAGTTGCTGTAAATTATGAAGCTCCTTCTTCGGTCACAAACGTTGGAGACAATGCATTCCTTGAATGTACTTCCCTCAGAACGATTAATATGCCATCGGTTGAAAATATTAGCTTCGCTGCATTCCTTGGATGTACATCCCTCGAATCAGTCGACATGCCTTCGGTCACAAATATCGACGCCATGGCCTTCTACTACTGCACATCTATTGAGTCGATCACTATACCGTCTTCGGTCACAAATATCGGCAGCGGTGCGTTCAGTGGATGCACATCCCTCGAATCAATCACTATACCGTCTTCGGTCACAAATATCGGCAACAGTGCATTCCTTGGATGCACATCCCTCGAATCAATCACTATACCGTCTTCGGTCACGAATCTCGGTGGTAGCGGCACATTTGCTCTTGGAGTGTCTAGTGCACGTGTAAATTGCACAGTGTATACAGACAAAACAGGAATTCTGGATGGCTATACTAATCTATACACAACATTTGTTTATGTTATCTCATTCTATGCCGTAACATTCCAGGTAGATGACGAATCCGTCCAGACCGATATATTGGAATATGGTACGACGATATTCAAACCGTCATCTGATCCCACGAAAGCGTCAACAGCACAATATGATTACGAATTCATTGGCTGGGACGGATTCACTGACGGAATGACGGTGACTGGCGATATATCATTCGATGCTATCTTCTCAGAAACGACGAGAGAATATATCATAACATTCCAGGTAGATGACGAATCCGTCCAGACCGATATATTGGAATATGGTACGACGATATTCAAACCGTCATCTGATCCCACGAAAGCGTCAACAGCACAAT
>JGI994J12354_10000135_pt1 | contig 67787 bp, 51 predicted proteins | sample IntmicLarv3ML3BL_FD_12354 | JGI IMG/M metagenome (IMG submission 12354) | reverse complement strand
TCGCGTTTTTGACATACCTGTTTTTAAGTTCCAAAGTGATGATTTTACTCGTAATTTTTAACATAAATAGTATAACATTATCACTCTGTTCTTGTCAAGACCCTAGATATATTACAACATCCGTTTTATTATATCTGTAATGAATGGCTATTCCGGCTTTGAAGAGCGTGACATCAGCGAGCTTACCGCCTCTTTGGCATCCTTGTTATTAAATATTATCTCGTAAACTTCCGCGCATATCGGCATCTCTATTTCTAACTTTTTCGCCAAATTTATTACAGCTTCAGTTGTTGGAACACCTTCGGCTATCTCTTGTGTTTTAAGCCCGGCGTGACAATCTTCACCTTTTGCGAGTGCTAAGCCCACACGGTGATTACGGCTTAAATTAGAGGAACAGGTGGCTATAAGGTCGCCGATGCCGCTAAGACCCGCAACAGTCAAGGTTGAGCCGTCACAGGCCGCTACAAGGCGGGAAATCTCGGTTACGGCACGGGTCAAAAGAGCGGCACGTGCGGAATCGCCAAAGTGAAGCCCCTCAGATATACCTGCTGCTATAGCTATAACATTTTTAACTGCGCCACATGTCTCAAGCCCGATAATATCAGACGATGTGTAAACCCGAAAATAAGAGTTTGCAAACGCGCTTTGCAGCTCCTCAGCGAATTTTAAGTCATTGCTCGCTATAGTCGTTGCTGCCGGTAACTCTTTTGCTATCTCCGGTGCTAAGTTTGGACCGGAAAGAGCAGCGATGGCGGGAATATTTTTTAGCTCTTCAGCAATTATCTCGCTCATCCTCTTGCCGGTTTCTATCTCCAAACCTTTAGTAACAGTTAAGATGGGGATAGGGGATGACGATTTTGTGTAACAGCTCGAAAATTCCTTCATGGTAACGCGCATCCAACGGCTCGGAACAGCGATCAATATGAAATCAACACTATCTATAGCAAGAGAAAAATCGTCAGTTGAGCTTAAACTTTCAGACAATTCTATATTCGGAAGATAATGTGTGTTCTCATGAGAGAAGTTAATGCTCTCCACCACCTCTTTTTCTTTTGCCCAAATACAGACCTGATTTCCGTTTTTGCTCAGCAGATTAGCTAAAGTTGTACCCCATGCCCCGGCGCCTATAACAGCAATCCTTTTACTCATACTGACTCCTCTTCGCTCGCTATCGCATCAGGAAAGCCTTCACTCTCTTCTGTTTTCTTTTTATTTCCCCAGAGCTTGTTCTCTGTTCCGTCCTTTAAACGCTGTATATTGCTCCTATGTTTTACTGTTATAAGTATAAACATTGCAAGTCCAATACCAAAAAGCCACCATTTATCTGTTGATTTTATTAAAAAAAGCGGGAGTATGGGTAAAGATGCTGACGCTATAATTGACGCTAAACTTACATATTTTGTTAAAAGTAGTATGATTGCCCATAATGATAGCCCAATGGCCGCTACAATGGGATTTAGCGCCAATAAAGCACCAAGTGTGGTCGCGACACCTTTGCCTCCTTTGAAGTTTAAAAATATAGAATATGTATGCCCAAATATTGCAAAGAGGACGATAATAATCTGCCACCAAATGGGGATACTCATATTTTGTGCACTGAAGAGTATTTTTGCTGTTGTAAGCACTGCGGCACCTTTAAATGTGTCGAGCGCAAATACTAATAACCCCGGTCCAACTCCAAGAACCCGTAAAACATTTGTTGCGCCAATATTATGACTGCCAAGTGTGCGTATATCAACGCCTTTTATTATTAAGCCAACCCATAAACCAAATGGCAAACTGCCAAAGAGATAGCTCGCCACACATGATAATACCAGAATTAGTGTTTCACTCATATATATATTATATCTTTTTTACTCTATTTTGTAAACAGTTTTTTTCAAAATTAGATAAAATAATGGGCAGAGCTTGCTAACTCTGCCCATTTAATGTTATTATGTGTGTTTATCTTATCTGTAATACACGATATATTTTGCAGCAATTGCTTTTGCGGCAACAGCCACTCTTTCATCTTCATTGTCAATTTGAGCACGACTCATGAGGAATAGTACTCTATTATTGTAAAGACCGAGAAGGTCAGCAAGTTGAAGAGCTTGCACTGTAAGCACTCTGAGCTCGTCTTCAGACGGGTCAACACAGATGTCATAGATATAATCCAAAACTTCCTGATCACCACGACCTGCTATAGCTGCCAGTGCTTTTTGACGCTGATACTCTGGGAGGTCTGAGTCTTTAACCATTCCAAATAGTATTTCAGTATTTATCGCATTCATACTGTTTGCGGCAGCGCGCTGTTCGGCAGCACTTCCGTTTAAAGCATTAACGACGTAAGGCATAGTATCTTCTATGTAAATATTGCCGAGCGCACCGAGGACAGCAGGGTAGAATTTCGGGTCTTTTTTGTCTAAGACATCTTTAATGGTAGACCATGACTCCATGTTTCCGGAAACAGCGAGAAGTATTGCTGCGCGTCTTGTCACATAATCCCACGTCGGAAAGTGTGTATACTGATATTTATAGTGATCTTTTAATGCCTCTATATCAAGTTTTCTTGCTGTATTTGCAATTATTACACTTCTGTTAAAGTCAGCTGTGCCCGCAAGTTCAAAAAGATTATTCCAAACATCTCTATTTCCAAGATCGCCAAGTGTCTCAATAGCGAGGTTAACGGTGTTGTTGTTTTCAGATTTTAACCATGGCAAAAGCAGAAGGGCATCGCTCTTTGTTCCGGCTTTGCCAAATGCATAAAGTAATGCAGGAAGGTCGTTTGTCGTAAAGCCAACGCTGCGTAAAGTTTCGCTATCTTCGCCCTCTCTAATTACTTGACGCATAAAGAAAAGTGCATCAGAATTTTTGGTATATAAAAGCGCAACCAGAGCATTAACATCTCCTTGGTTAACAAGTCTTGTCAAGTAGGGGATAGCTATTTCCAAAAATAGTTTGGGATCCTCATCTTTCCACGCATTCGCCCAAGAAATATAAAGCTTTTGAGCTATCATATATTTTTCTTGTAAGATATAAGACCGTATCTGTTCACGGCTCGGTATTCCCTGTATTATAACGTCTTCAGATTCATCAATTTCCAAAATTGACTGAGTAAATCTTTCATTATTGTCATTTTCTATTACTATTACAGGTGAAGAGCTGTCTGTTGTGGCATCCCAATTACCTTGTGAGTAGCAAACGATGCTGACTGAGAGTGTAAATATAAAGATTATAGCGATTTTTTTAAGCATAAATACCAGTCTCCAAATATTATAATAGCAGCATTTAACTTTACAATTTAAAATGCTACTATTATAATATACACTTTTATACGAAATTTTTCAAGTGTTTTTATCGTATTTTTTCAATTTTATTTAGTTAATCCACTAAATTTTTTGTTGCTGTCATTATTCCGGAGGGTTTTTTCTTAGCATCTGTTGTCAGCAAAAACTGGTCGCACATAGCGCTTCCGGTCTCTTTTGTGCTTAAAACTATGTCCTGTTTACCCTTCTTCAATGTTAGTTTTTTAAGGTTTTTGCCATCTTTTAACGATACCCAGTGGAGAGAGTTGTATGTCGCATCGCCACCGATAATGATACTTCCCTTAAAGATGTTAGGCATACCTATTAAAAATGAGTTTCCGCAACCTGTGCTCCAACGAACTCTTGCCCATAAATAGTATGTTCCGTTAGACGGCACATTGATTGTGTAAGTAACTTCGTCTGCTTTTGGTTGCTCACCCTTAGGTGTTTTTGGAACTGAGAGAACTTTGCTTCCGGAAATCTTATTTGATGGGTCACGAGTCAAACTCTCTGCTGCAAATACTTTACCTTTTTTGGTAGGAGCTTCTGCTTCCCAAACCAAGTCTGTTCCAAATGAACTAAGTGAAAAAACTGCCAAAATAGCTAATGTGATAATGATGTTTTTCATCTATCCTCTATCTCCTATCTGTTGTTTTTGATTTTCGATTAAACCAAGTATTGCGGCTATTATTATTCCTTCGCCGCGCATAAACGGCATTGCCGTAAATGATAATATTATGAGCGCGATGATACTTCCCAAAATAGGGGCAGAAATTTTACTTTCTGCTCTTTTTAGTATGAGCGCGCTTTTAAAGTAGTGCCAATACATGTAAATCAAAGATACAAGCCCCAAAATACCGAGCGAGGCCAGAGTAAATGTATAAACACTGCTTTCACCATGGTGAAGACGTTGGTTTGTGGTCTCACCAAGGGTTGAATACCCTTCTTGAATATTATCTTGATAGAGCGATAACCCAACGCCAAACAGTCCGGTGTTTGCTGTGCTGCTTGTGCCGCGTATTAAGTTAATAGCTGCATATCCTTCTGAAAAGAATTTCTTTAAGTGGTTCGTCCCATCGTGGTAATATTCGGCGTCAGCTTCTGATACCATCACATTGTAAGGTTCGCACAATACTTGTACCCTGTTTACGGATGGGATAAACGCCAAAATGGCAACATATAATAATATTGCTCCCGTAGTTATGAGCCCTGCTTTTTTACTGTAGACAAAAGCGGTTATAAGCAACCCGACTAAAATAGCCGGAATTACTCTTCCCGCAAGCACGCTGTACCCCGCGAGTATGAGTATCGGTGTGGTCAAAATCCACCAAAGCGGTTTTTTGAGCGCCAAATAGAGCAAAAATGGCAGCGCCAAAGCCAAGAAACAGGCATAAGGAATAAAGCCGCCGTGGAATCCTTTATCGCTCCAATAGCCAAATGTGCTGCCTACCGCTACCGGGGTTTCAACGGTTGTGAACGCTTTTTTAAGTGAATCGCTGTTCTCAACAACCGTCCTTTGTGTTGGATTTTCAATATAGGTTAGGTTGTAGCGCTGATAGCTTGCAAACATAACCGCAACCCCTACGCCGACTGTCAGCAGTATGACAGATATTTTTCTCCATTTATCTGATTTCAACGCGCATTTAAAGATTGCGACACCGATTAAAAGATAAAGCACATATTTGAAAAATTCGAGCGTAAATGCTTTGAGTATCTGTATCCCGCTCTGCATGCCCATCTCTGCCTCTTCCGCACTGACGTGGAAAAAGTTGTTGAAATCGATGCTTGCGATGACTGCAACAATACTTAAAAACGCTGCAATGACAAAGATAACTACCGGTAATTCCGGGAGAAGTTTTGCTCTCTCTTTGTCAATGATAAATAAAATAATGAGCAATAAAAATGCTATAACCAAAAGTAAATCGCTTAAAGTTAGCGGAATTTTTGGTAAGATAACTTGAGTCGGTGAAAATAAGAGTGACAGAGATGCTAACAACGCTATGGCGCCCATGAGTTTGTTTTTCATCCTCTTCCTCCCTGAATTGCCCATATAATTTCAGCTGCAATTACACTCAAAAGTGCCAAAATCGGCAATATCTTATTGTTGTTGCTTTTTGTATTTAAGCCACCAATCCATAAACCGCCGGCATACATAATAGCTACTGCGGAAATTTCAAAAAACAGTGCAGTGTCAAGCTCGTATAGCTCTTTCATTGCTGAGGATTTTAAAAATACAAAGTGGAAAACAGCGGTAAAGGCAACGAGCGCTCCTGCGGTAAATAGAGAAACTCTGCCAAATGTGCTGTCTCCAAACATCTGCTTTTTCGCAATCAGGTTCGCCACAAGCATAAATATTATGAGAAATAGTATAACAAACGCAAACAGCGGTACATAATCAAGCACAGGGCAGACGTTTTCAAAGTATCTGTCAAAGGTAAAGGTTATGGTAAAGCTAAGTGCTGTCGCGAGTAAAAGCCCGTTGAAAAACGGTCTTATTTCGCTCTTTTCGCTGCATTTTATGAATGTCGTAACGAGCGTGGCAATTGCTAATAAGAGCAGAACCACGCGTAAAGCAATACTCGGCGGAGCGTTTTCATATATGCTTATCGCGAACGCTCCTATGAGCAAGACAAGCGATAAAACTCCGGAAACCGTTACTTTGTTCATAAGTAATTAGACCTTCTAAAGTTAAAAAAGTTTTATTATTTAATTCAGCAATCTATGTTTTTGTTACAAAGTATGTACAAAATCATTCAAAAATGAACTTGCCAAAATTTTTATAGTCGTGGAAATTGCCTCCGGTGTTTTCATCCCATGCCCACTGACTGCAGGGAGCTTCATCGTAATCTATACGGTAAATATTTGCCCTCCAGCTATCTTTTGACTTTGGAAAAGCATTTTTAAGCGGAGCAAGGAGCGCAAACGGAATATAAAACTCCACAGTCCATCCATCCACTTCAGCCATCGGTTTATGTTCGCCGCCTATAGTGCTTGCCGCTTTTCTTGTCACACGTTCACCTTCATAGTGCCACGGCGACCAACCGTAAAATGCACCGTCAACATTTGGAACCATAATGATAAGCTCTTTATTCATGGGCGAAATCTCGTATTCCAAATATATCGGCAACTCTTCATTCGGCCAAACAAAAAATTCAATAACATCCTCGGCAAAGAGGTTTCCCTGATCCTCTATGTCCGTTGTTGTGAGCTTTTTGTCTTCGGAAAAAACTTGCAAATAGATGCCTGTTTCAGAGTAAAGCACCTTTGCCCGCGTTTTGAAATCAGCTTTTCCGTCTCCCACGCGGTTAAGCTCTTGCCATTCGGCGCGCTCCCACGCCTCGTTTTTGCCGTCCCCGGCAAGTTCAAAATCATTTACTTTTGGTATAATTAGTTCGCGCATATACTTAACCTCTCTTTTGGCATCTCTAAAAATCTCATTCGCGAAGGTGTGTGGCTATTTTTCCGTGATACTTTGTCCAATATATTATTTCATACACTCAAGTATAGCGTTAAATATATTGTTCGCGTCTCACGAAAAATTATCTCGCACACCTTTTCAAAGCAGCTTTTTAGAGACACCCTAATAACTTTTTATCGTTTTCTATTTCCTCGTTTGTGGTGGTGAGCAGATCTCCGATTATCATGCCGTTTGCTCCGGCATTAAATGCTTTTTTCTGCTCATTTTTTAGTACTTCGCTCCGTCCCCCGGCAAGCACTATGCGACAATCCTTGCAGATTATGCGAAAGATAGCAATGGTTCTAAGCGCCTCTTCTGCGCTGATTTTCTCGATAGTTTCCAGCGGCGTTCCTTTAATCGGTACTAAAAAATTTATCGGTATTGCGGTTGGCGCAAGTTTTGCGATATCAAGAGCGAGCGATATTCTGTCAATCGGTTCTTCACCAATGCCGAATATCCCGCCGCAACAGAGTTCCAGCCCACACTTTATTGTATTTTGTGCAACCTCATATCTTGTTTCATATGTGTGCGTTGTGGTAATTCTTGGGAAAAACTCGCGTGAGGTCTCCAAATTGTGGTGATAACGCGAAAGCCCTGCCTCTTTTAAAGAAGCAAGTTCGTCAAACGTGAGGATTCCGAGTGAGGCGTCAATCTTTATCTCTACACGCTTTGCCAGAAAGCTGACAGCTTCCAGTACAGCCACGAAATCCGCAGGCGTAGGTGAGACACCGCTCGTTACTATTCCGTAGCGTTTTGCGCCATTTTTTTGCGCTATAACAGCGCTCTTTAATATCTCCTCACGGTTTAAAAGCGGATACACCTTCGCCTCGCCGTCATAGTGCGCGGATTGAGCGCAATACTTGCAATCCTCACTGCATGCGCCGCTCTTGGCATTGATGATGCTGCAAAGCTCAATATTAGCATGAGCTTTATTCACGGATTCCGCAAAGTTTATCAGCTCCGGCAAGGGCAGGTGATATGTTTTTAGTAAATCGTTTCTGTTCATTATACTTCAAGGATTACAGTGGCTATTTCGTACGGCTTTAGCTCTATTTTTATTTCGCCACCCACAACCTCAAGCCCTGATATAACATCCTCTAATATATTTGCACGCTTAGCGCCTTTTACAAGTTCAGAGACCTTTAAGGTTGCGCTACTATTTTCGCCCGTCTTTTCAACGATTCTAAGCACAATATCGTCTGACTTTTCAGCGCGTTTTATGGCAGTAATTTCGCTGTTCTCTGAAACAAAAGCCGTAATAGGTGAGTTTAGCGTACTATTGCCCAAAATAGTTTGCGGCGGCGCATTAAATTGTTGCGCGATATTATTAATGTCAATCTCGTTTTTATTCGTCACATATACAGCATGCCTAAAGGTATGATGCCCGGGGTCGGGTATGGTCGCAAAGTTGTTGGTAACGTACATTTCCGGCTGCAAAATACCGCCCGGGCTTACCGGACTGCGTAAAATTGAGTTTGAAATCATACCGTCTTCCACACGATAACTCGGCGTTCCGTTGTTTAGCAGCGCAAAAGTGTAGTCTTTATCCTTTACGGCAGCCCAATTTATCGCCGGCCAGTCACCGTCCGGAGTTACAAAGTCGTAGTCTTGCGGTTCATAGCGTTCACGTGTGATATTTCCGTATGGTATGTCATAGAGCCCGCTGTTTTTTTCGGTATTCGTTTTAAAACAGAGGCGGAGGCGACGGCTTATGGTGTACCAATCAACATCATGCTCTATATAGATGAGGGGGATTCCTTTTTTTATGATAAAGCGTTGTTCAAACTTTAAATGGATGGCATTCGGGTCGCTGAGCCCAAAGACACCTATTGACGGATGCTTTCCTGTATAGGTAATAATCGTCTCATTTCCGTTCGTTGTGATGCTCTTAAGCTGCGTGTATTGTCCGAGCCGTTCGCGTGTTTTGTCAAGATTTCTCGTTGACCATGGGTCACCCTCATCATGTTCTAAAATAAGTTCGCCAAAGTAACAGGAGTCATTTTCCGGGGAGATAACGCCAAACTCTTCGTGATTAACCAATAAAATACCATGTTCGCCTATTTTTAAGGTGAATCCGTTCATGCTTATGGTATCTGCATCAATCTCTTTGAGTTCATGATTATCAACTTCCCTGATATCAACAGTAGCAACAGTAGCATTCGCCGAGATGTTTGGAGCGCAAAAACGTAAATTGTCATCTTTTTCCGTTGAATAAACCGTGAGCTCTTCGCCGTTATACAAAACCTGTTTATTTCCCTTAACACCCTTAACTGTTATCTCGGAATTAAGCGCTGAAAATGTGGTGTTTAGTATGGTTGCCTTATTTTCTGTTGGTATGACGAGTTTTTTATCAATACTGTTGCTTATATTCTCCGCTTTTTTAGTATCTTCAGCTATCATATCCAAAAGCTCATAGTAGCTCTGGTCGCAACAAGTGGAGGTAATGGCATCGTGGAAAGCGTAAAATGTGACGTTTAGCCAAATATCCTTTAATGCGTCATGGTTTTCGCTTTTGTTAAAGAGTGTATCTTTTGCTTCAATGCTGATGAGCATATTTTCAAGCTTTCGCACAAGCTGTTTCATCTTTATGCGGCTGACATAAACGCCGGTAATACATGGGTTATTCTCCGGGCTGTCGGTGACAAGCTCTTTTGGCGGATTGTCAAGCTGTGAAAGCTCTTCTAATATATATGGACGTAAGTCTGCGTAAAGACCTTGAACCGCGTAAAGTTCGGGATATTTTTCGTTGAACTCTTTTATTGCGCTCTCAATATTTTCTCCCGGCATATTTTCCTCGTTGCCCACCATGTACATTATGCCTTTTTTGTCCTTGTAACTTGTATCAGGAGTGCGGTGTGGGGTAAACTCCGCGAGTTTTCCGAGAGTGTAGCCGCGATTTTCGCAAATCTCACAACCCTCACCGTGGCACTCATTGCACGGTGCCATAGCTTTATGACCGTCAACACAAGCCCATTCCATCTGGAAAATGTGGTGCATGATAAAGAGGATGGTTGATCCGTCAAGCCCTTTCCAATACGGTTTTTTAGGGCAATTATAGTCCATATGCGTGATATAATCAAACCCACATTGGCGGAAAATTTGCGGCATCTGCGCTGATGTGCCAAAGGCATCGCGATAAAATCCGGTGGTCGGTCTTTTGCCCAAAACATTCTCGCACCAAAGAACGCTCAATAGGAAATTTCTGACAATAGTTTCGCCTTGCGCTAAGTTTGTATCCACAATATTTTCACCTGCGCCGAGCTGTTCGTATCTGCCCTCTTTAATGAGTTGCTTTATCTCCTCTAAGCGCTCCGGGTCAGTCGCCAAAAAGTGGCGCGTTACCCAAGTGGTCTCGGACATAAAGTGGTCAGCGCTATTCTTCATGGCTAGGTCAAGCGAGCGTTTAAACCATTCGCGCTGAACTTGACGATATGATATGAATTTATTCCCACATTCTGTAAATTCCCTATCCCACGCTCTGCGCCATGTAGCGTCAAAATGGTTGTAGCGTGTTACTAAACAGATTTTCTTATCTATGCTTGGGATATGATTCATCGTGTATGTATTCCTCTCTTTTTTAAATAAGGATATTATTTTATGCTTTTTTTGTAATATTGAAGCTAATATTATGCTGTTGCCGGAAGCGCGTCATTTATGCGCATAAACTCTTCTTCGCAACTCAAAAATACCTCAACAAGCACAGGGTCAAGCTGAGTGTTCATCTCGTCTAAGATAATGTTTTTTGCAGTCGTATGATCCAGCGGTTGTTTATACGGACGCTCGGAGCGGAGTGCGTCATAAAGGTCGCAAAGTGCCATAATACGCGCGGCAAGGGGGATTTCTGTGCCTTTTAGTTTGTCGGGATACCCTGTGCCGTCGTAACGCTCATGGTGATGGCGCGCGATATTTACACCCATCTCAACGAATTTGTTTTTCGGATGCATATTTAAAACGCTCTGTAAGGTCTCGGCGCCGTAAACAGTATGTTTTTTTATGGTGTCAAATTCTTCATCTGTCAGCTTGCTTGGCTTTCTCAATATATCATGCGGAACAGATATTTTTCCGATGTCATGAAGATCAGCCGCGTAAAATATATTGTCGACAAACTCTTCATCTATCTCATCGTAATCATAGTTGTTCGTATGCAAATAGTTTGCGATGGTAAGACAATACAGCTTTATACGCTGAATGTGATTATGGGTATTACTGTCACACGTTTCAGCAAGTGTTGATAGTGCGGTAATGGTTGCGAGTTGCGCGTCAAGCATCTCCTGCATCTTTAAGTGAAGCTGTTTTTTAAGGGTGATAACATAAGAGTCGCCGGTAAATTTTTCACCGCCTTCAAGCTCTTCTATCTCTATAATTCCGTCGGTAGTCGTCGTGAAGTTATAATAGCTTGACAAAACATCTTTAATCTCTTTAAGTTCACTATTTGAGCCACTTATTACGTGTTCTATTCTATCATATATTGCCATATCTTATATTATATACTACAAAGTTTGCCTTGTCAACATAATTTTCATATTTTTTCGCCTAATATTTTAAAGTAATACTCTTGATAACGCAAAATAGCGTCTTCTTCTTTATAATATTTAAGTGCGACTTCTCGTGCTGACCTACTTGCTTGTTCAAGTTTTTTATCATTTTCGAGTATGGAAATCGCGTTACCTGCTAGCATATCAATATTTTTAAATGGTGTCAATTCGCCTGCGCCTTCCATGACTACTTCGCTCAGTCCGCCGATATTATACGCAACAACAGGAGTGCCGGAGCTCATCGCCTCTAACGCCGCAAGCCCAAAGGATTCCTGTTCGCTTGAAAGGATAAATAGATCGGCTGCCGCGTAAAGGTTTTCTATCTTTAATGTCGCGCCCAAAAAGGTGACATTTTGCGAGAGATTAAGGTTATACGCGAGCTCTTCGGCGGCTTTTTTGTCCGGACCGTCTCCCACCATGCAAAGGCGTGAGGGGATTTTTCTGTTTATCTTTTCAAACGCGCGTATTATATCGCAAATCCTCTTTACCGGGCGCATGTTTGAAACGTGAAGTATAACCTTTTCTTTGTTTGGTGAAAAGATATGTTTATAATTTTCCGAGAACTTTTTCGGTGAAAATCTCTCCGTATCAACAGAATTGTGCAAAATATCGGGGTGGGGAATCGAGAAATCTTTTTGCGACTGGTCGGCAAGCCATTTTGAAACCGCGGTCACGCCATCTGCTGCTAAAATCGCGAATTTTGTGATACCGTAATAGCTTGGGTGCAGTCCAACGAGCGAAGTATCTGTGCCGTGCAGGGTGGTAATATATTTGACCTTGTCGTTTTTCGCTATCTGCTTTGCCAAAAACGCGCTTATGGCGTGTGGCACAGCATAGTGGCTATGGACGATGTCAATATCTTGCTCGTCTATGACCTCAGCAAGGCGACTTGCGAGCGCCAAATCGTACTGCGGCGCGGAGATAGCAGGGTACGGAAATGAGTGCACCTGATGAAAGTGAATATTGCCTGTCAAATCCTCCAAACGGTAGGGGATATCCGAGCAGACAAAGTGTATGTTATGTCCAAGTTTTGCCAGTCCCTTGCCAAGCTCAGTCGCGACAACCCCGCTGCCGCCAATGGACGCAAAACAACAGATAGCTATATTGAGTTTTCTCATGAAGTTAGTTTTTCCTTTCCCTTTTTTGTTTGAAAATTACTTAAATTCCCGCATAAACACCATATCATCTTCAGTATCAAATATTTTGTCCGGACCCGCGGATTTGGCCTGTAGCCCTTCAGTTATGAGTTCAAATTTTATCTCGGTATTATACGTATCATAGAACTTTTTCCATGCCGGGCTGCGAAGGTCTAGCATCCACTCCAAATACTCTGCCAATTCCTCTTCATTTGTCGGCAGTTGGGTTTCAAACTTTGGCTTTTGTTCCATCGCTTGTTTTTGCGTTACGCTTAATTTTTCACCATATTGTTCATATTCAGTAATAATCGCATCAATATATTGAGTATAATGACTTAAACGCTCCGCTGTCTTTATACGATTAACCACAGCGTACATTTCAAGTTCCAGTGCCTTCAATTCTTCATTTGTATTTTTCCATGTTTCAAAGTCACACGCCAGTATAAGGTACATAATGGTGATTCCCCGGAGGCTGAAATAGTCATACTCATTATTGCCTATGCTTTGTCGGAATTCATCAAACTGTTCTTCTAAAACTTCTAAAAAATAATCTTCTAAATGGAAGTAATACTTGTTCAGTTCGTCATAGTTGATATGAATAAATAAGGTGTAATAAGACATATCCCATGCAATCGGTGCGGGGTCTGAATGATATTGTTTTAAAAACGGAAACGGCGGATATTCAAAACTCCCGCAATATTTTTTATCTTTGTTATCTATCCAAACCATTGAACTGCGTGACTTTGTTTCTAGCTTCGCTTTTTCGCTGACAGCTTCATTATCATCTATGTATGCATATTCCAAATCCAAAGAATACGTTGTTACATTCTCGTACTCTTTTTTCTTGGATATTTTTAGCTCATACGTTAAATCGTCCCTTGTAAAGAAGTCTTTTGGCAACCGAGTAATGCCCAGTATCTGATCTTTATCTTCACATAATAGCGCGTAGCATACAGAATCTTCGATTGGAATATAGATAATAGGGACAACACGTCGTTCCGGGTGCAAGAAGAAGTGGTCTGGCAGAGATCCTTCTGTTTCTCGTGCGTACGGTTTTTGATCCATATATTTTTCATCAATCTCTTGAATATAAAATTTCACGCCGTCGTCAGCTGAAAGTTCAAAACTCTCACCTAAAAACATAGGGTCGGTTGATTCACTGTTTCGGCTATTTGCCTTAAGAAATGTTACGGACACGCCAAAGTTTACGCTTGTTGCCGTCAAAACAACCGCAATAAGCAGTAAAATACTTGTTAGGTTTTTGCTCTTCATAATTTGCCACTCCAATTAGTCACTTCTATAGTGCGCGCCTAAGCTGTTTTTGTTTCTTTCAGCAGCGTGCGCTATGATTTGCGCGGATTGTATGCTGTTGCGCAAGCCCAAAAGTTGGTCGGTGAGCTTTGTTTTGCGGTAAAACTTCTCTGTTCTGTGTGATAAATAGTTTAAATCGCTCACAGCTCTGTTTAGTCCCGATGTTGTGCGCATGATGCCAACGTAATTCCACATAGTCGTCTGCACGGTAAGTAAGTCTTGGATTATAAGCGTTGGGTCGCTGTCGTCATTTAAGCCACCGTCACGCCACGGCTTTATGTGCGCAAAAGGTGGGTCATCTTCGGGCGTGCTGTTTTTCGCCGCGTCTTCTCCCGCCAAATACCCCCAAGTCAATGCCTCAAGAAGTGAAGTTGACGCTAATCTGTTAGCTCCATGTATTCCGGTGCAGGAAACCTCGCCCACAGCGTAAAGATTGTCAAGCGTACTCCTTCCCAAAAGGTCAACTTGCACGCCGCCTAAAAAATAATGAGCTGCCGGCACGACCGGAATCATCTCTTTGGTGATATTAATATTATAGTCCAAAAGCTGATGATAAATAGTGGGGAAACGTTTGGCGATATCTACCTTTAATGTACTTAAATCCAGCCAAACATACCCCAAACCGCTCTTTAACATCTCAGCCCAAATGCCGCGTGCAACAACATCTCTCGGAGCTAAATCCGCATCCTCATGATATTGCTTCATAAAAGCTTTTTTTTCGTGATTCATGAGCACCGCACCCTCGCCACGTACGGCCTCGGATATTAGAAAACGGTCAGCATCTCGGTGAAAGAGTGCTGTCGGGTGAAATTGTACATATTCAGAGTTTATAATCTTCACTTTAGCACGGCTTGCCATAGCAAGTCCATCGCCTCTTGCGCCTATTGGGTTTGTGGTGTGAAGGTAAATCCTTCCCATACCACCTGTAGCAAGTATCGTGTTTCTCGCGAGCACGGTTTCCACCTTGCCCGTTTCGTTATTGAGAAAATACGCGCCGAGGCATTTATCTTTTCCGTATATATCGAGCGGATTATTGGAGTGGTGGGGTATGGTTATAAGGTCAACAGCTGTGTGGTTGGCAGCGATTTCGATATTCTCATGTTGAGCCGCGGCTTGCGTCATGGTTTTTGCGATCTCTTTTCCGGTAGCGTCAAGCGCAAAGAGAATTCTTCTCGCTGAGTGTGCTGCCTCTTTTGTATAGACTAATTCTCCGTTAAGCCGTGTAAAATTAACGTTGAGTTTATCGACTAACATAGAGTAGACGAGCTCAGGTCCTAAAGTGGCGAGCTGCTCTACAGCAGGGGGGTAGCTCAAGCCGTCTCCGGCTGTCATCACATCTTCTAAGAGTAAATCGGCGTTATCATCGTCGCCGCGCGCTATAATCCCGCCTTGGGCATAAGCGGTGTTTGAGTCCATGAGGTCATTGCTTCTCGTCACAAGCAGCACTTTTTTGCCAAGTTCTGCCGCGCGAAGAGCAGCCGAACATCCGCCAATCCCGCAACCTATTATAAGCACATCATAAATATTTTTTGACATTACTATAATTATAACATTAAATTGCGCTAATTGTAAATAAAAAAAAGAGAAAAATTATACAATAAAGTTTACACGAGGGGAAAAATGTGCTATAATAATATTGTTCATGAAAAATTTGTTAACAGATGTAGAGATTGCTCGGTCACATAAGCCAAGACCCATTTCAGAAATTGCAGACAAAATAGGTGTATCTTCAGGTGAATTGGAGCAGTACGGTGCAGATAAAGCTAAGGTGGATTTATTCATCTTTGAGCGACTTAAAAATTCTGATGACGGTAAGCTGATATTAGTTACCGCAATAACCCCGACTCCTGCAGGCGAGGGGAAGACCACGACCACGATAGGGCTTGGCGATGCTTTGAGCGAGCTCGGCTATAAAACCGCTATCGCCATACGCGAGCCCTCTTTGGGTCCATGTTTTGGCGTGAAAGGCGGTGCGGCAGGCGGTGGATACTCGCAGGTTATACCTATGGAAGATATCAATCTTCATTTTACCGGAGATTTTCACGCGATAACAACAGCGCATAATCTCTTGGCTGCCATGCTTGACAACAGTTTGTTTCAAGGCAATCCGCTTGAGATAGATGAACACTCAATTACCTTTAAACGCGTGCTTGATATGAACGACCGAACTTTGCGTAATGTGGTAATCGGTTTAGGGGGTAAAGTTAATGGTGTGACGCGTGAGTCGGGTTTTGAGATAACCACGGCTTCTGAGATTATGGCGCTCCTTTGCCTTGCGACGAGCCGCGAAGACTTGCAAAAGAGGTTAGATAATATAATCGTTGCGAGCAATTTACGTGGCGAACCCGTTACCGCAAAAGATTTGGGCGCTTCAAACGCTATGGCTGTGGTCTTAAAAGATGCTATTAAGCCCAATTTAGTGCAGACATTGGAAGGCACACCGACCTTTGTTCATGGCGGACCGTTTGCGAACATCGCGCACGGCTGTAACTCTATTTTAGCCACAAAACTAGCTTTAAAGGTTGCGGATTATGTGGTTACCGAGGCAGGCTTTGCCTCAGATTTGGGTGCTGAGAAATTTTTTGATATTAAATGCCGAACAGCGGGGGTTTTCCCTTCTGCGGTCGTTATAGTGGCAACTATCCGTGCGCTCAAATATCATGGTGGTAGCACGATAGAGGAGCTGAAGAACGAGAATCTTGAAACTTTAGCAAACGGATTCGCAAATCTAAAAAAACATTGCGAAAATATAGAGGCGTTTGGCATAAAGCCGATAGTGAGCATAAATAAATTTGTCAGCGATACCGATGCCGAGATAGCGCTTTTAAGCAAGTTTTGTGAAGAAAATAATATCGATTACGCGGTCAGCACTTCTTGGAGTGATGGCGGAAAGGGCGCGTTAAACCTCGCTAAGCATGTTTTTAACCACGTTCACGATATTAACTGCTTTGACTATATATATTCCCTTGATATGCCCATTATGCGGAAAGTTGAGCAGATTGCGCTTAAAGTGTATGGTGCGAAAGATGTGAGATTTCTGCCTCCTGCCGAGAAAGAAATCAAACGCATAACAGAGATGGGGTTTGGTCATCTTCCGGTGTGTATCGCAAAGACACAAAGTTCTCTTTCAGACGACCCAACCATTAAAGGGCGTCCGACAGGGTTCCGCTTTACTGTGCGCGACGTAAAACTTGCGGCAGGAGCAGGTTTTATAGTTATATATTCCGGGAACATCATGACAATGCCCGGACTGCCCAAAACTCCATCTGCCGAGAACATCAAGTTCAATTCAGACGGTGTCATAGACGGATTATTTTAAACAGCATATATCCAAAAACAGTAAATTTAAAAGACAATAATTATGAAAAATAGAACAAAATATTTTGTGTACATGATTCTGTGCGCTGTTATGTCAGCGATAGGAGTCTTCTTCCGACTTAGTGGCTTGTACCATGAACTTGGCTCGGTTATTACAGCAATAGTTGCCGGTTGTGCTATATTTTGTGCAGCGTTTTTGCTCATGTGGGCATGTGACGCAGCACAAAATTTCTTGCCGCAAGCAGTAGCTCTCGCTATTGTGGCATTGATTGCGGTATTGCCGGAATATGCTGTAGATATGTATGTGACATGGGTTGCGGGTAAGGAATTTTTAGCAGGCGTTCCGCAAGAACATGCGCATTACGCTATAGCTAATATGACCGGCGCAAACAGGATCATTATAGGTGTTGCTTGGGCTTTGGTTATAGCAATAGCATACTTTAAGACCAAGGGAACATTGCTTGTAGATAAAGCCCGACGGCTTGAGCTCTTCTTTTTGGCTGTAGCATCTGTTTATGCGCTCATTATAGTTATAAAGAGTTCGCTCACTATTATTGATACTGTTGTATTTATCGGTATATATGTTACTTATATTATAATTGCGAGCAAAAAGCCGATAGTAGAAGCTGAGGCAGAAGGCCCTGCGGAGTTGTTGATATCGTTAGACAAGCCAAAGATGGTTTGCTGGACGGTTATTATATTTATCTTTTCAGCAGTAGCTATCTTTGCAAGCGCCGAGCCCTTTGCCGAAGGACTTATAGCTATAGGTAAGATGCAGAATGTAATAGATGAATATCATATGATACAGTTTTTAGCGCCTATCGCATCTGAAGCACCGGAGTTTATACTTGCTATAATGTTTGCTATGCGCGGAGCAGGATCTTTAGCGCTTGGAAGCTTGCTTTCAGCAAAACTCAATCAATGGACGCTCTTAGTAGGTATGATTCCCCTTGTTTACGCAATATCCAGTAAGCAGATAGAGATACCAATACCGATGGATAGCTTCCAGATGCACGATATCTTGCTAACAGCAGCACAATCACTCCTTGCAATATTTATATTAGCGCGATTAAATGTAAATATTTGGCACGGTATTTTGCTCTTTGTGCTATTTATCAGTCAGATGTTTGCTTCAATTTTGGATACAAATTACCCGGCTATAGGGGAGTTTTTGGCTGCCATTCATATAGAGCATATGTCGCAAATATTTACGGTTCTGTACTTTGTGGCAGCACTTATATTTATTATTGCGTGTCCAAAAAGGCTAGAGGTCTTTAATTACAAAAAAGCGCTGTCACAGGAATAGCGTAAAACTTTATATATATTTTGTTTTTTATGAGGTGATATTATGATTTATCGTGAGCTTGGAAAGACCGGACTTAAAGTTTCGGCATTATCTTTAGGGTGTATGCGACTTCCGGAAAATGACCTTGAGATGGCAGAGATGGTGGTTGACAGGGCAATAGAACTTGGTGTCAATTATTTTGAAACTACACGCGGATATATTGGCGGAAAGTGTCAGCATTTGACCGCTTTGGGGCTTAAAAAGAGGAGCCGCGGGCTGATAGTGTCCGGTAAAGCAGGGATTGGCGAAGATACTACAGCTGACAGCTATAGAAAAGAGATTGACCTGCAAATGGAGATTTTCGGTGTTGATTATTTGGAATTTTTCCAAGTCGGCTGGATGTCCCTTGACAGGATGGATATGCTCACTAAAAAAGGTGGTGCTTTAGAGGCGTTAAGAAAAGCGCAAGACGAAAAGATTATAGGTCATATCGGCTTTACCGGCCATGATTTGCCGGAGAATTTCACTAAAATGATAGAAACGGGCATTTTTGACAGTATGACCATCCCCTATAATCTCGCAAACAGATCTTACGCATCGACTATTAAGCGCGCGGGCGAGCTTGGAGTTGGCGTTGTAGCCATGTGTCCTGTTGCCGGTGGTATGCTTTCTGCGCCGACAAAACAGCTGGAAACATTTATGGATGAGGCGACCACAACATCTACAGCAGCAGCGCTTCGCTATGTGCTTTCAAACCCATCAGTCAGTACAGCGTGCTCCGGGATGCAGAATATGACCCAACTTTTGGAAAATGTGGATACCGTAAATAATACCGATATCCTTAGCCCGGAAGAGTACGCAAAAGCTGAAAAGATTTTGGACGATTTCAAGGTGTTGGGCGATAAATTCTGCACAAAATGCGGGTATTGTGTTCCTTGCCCGCAAGACATTTATATTCCGGGTGTGTTTGAAGTTTATAATATGGCACAACTTTACGGAAACTATGAATGGGCAAAGAAAATGTATAAAATGCACCGTTTTGATGAAAAGATTCCGACCTGTATTGAGTGCGCAGAGTGTGAAGGTAAATGCCCGAATAAGATGGATATTATAGAAAAGTTAAAGATGGTACACGCGGAATTGTCTTAATTTTTTGATTGTTCGCTTGAAAAAAGTTGGAAAATAGGGTATAATAATACCGGTTTATGCAAGAATGAATGATAATAACGAAAAAATACCTTTAAGCCCGGATGATGAGATAAAGAGCATACGGTTTGCTAAACGTGAAGAGCAAACCGCGCTTGGTAGCATTGAGAACCTTTGTGTCGCAATAGTTGCCGGGCTTTATCTTATGCTTTTTCTTATTGCTTTATCAAGATTTTTTAATGATTTTCCGCTGGTTGTTCTCTGGGTGGTCGTTATACTATTTGTACTCTTTTTTTACTTTTATATTGAAAATAAAAAGTTACATATAAATATGTTTCTTATCGGAAGTTTGACCGGGATTATAGCGTACTTTTACAGTTCAGATTTTTATCTTTTGTATCCAAACGTTACGCCAAAGTCACAAGATATACTCCAGCTTTATATTTACTTGTTAGTATTTTTGTTTTTTGGTTTTGTTTTTACTTACATTTTTAGAAAGAAGATAGAGCAATGGCAAGTATTCGTTTCCCTTTTTATGATTGTTTTTATCTTAAACAGCATAATAACGAATAACCTGTAATTTTTATAAAAGCCATGAATGAAATTGTGGCTTTTAATTTTTTAAGGTGTTTATAAGCACAAAAAGAGGGGTGGTACGCCAGGAGGGACTTGAACCCCCGACACCTAGTTCCGAAGACTAGTGCTCTATCCACTGAGCTACTGGCGCTAGTAAAACGCTTATATATGATACCAAAATATGAGATTTTTTGCAAGTGAATTTGGGGTGAATATCGAGAAATATTCAAAAAAAAGAGCGCTTTATAAGAAAATGGAGCGATGATATACCGGACATAGGAGTTTTTTACGGCTATGAGAAATTACGCTGAAGAGCTGAAAAATAGGATTGAATTTATACAAGAAGTGCTGTCAAAAGCTAAGGCGGACGGCATAGTTTATGGTAATAGCGGTGGCAAAGACAGTGTGCTTGTCGGAATTTTGTGCAAGATTGCTTGCGATAATACCTTAGGTGTTATGATGCCGGCGGGTTCTAGACGAAATTACGAAGAAGATTTAGTGGATGCAAAATGCGTTTCTGAAAAGTTTGACATAGAGTACAGAATTTTAGACCTTGGTGATGTTAAGAGCGCGCTAATAGATAGGATAGGGGATATTACAAAATTAAACGATATGGCGACATCAAATATCTCGCCACGCCTTCGTATGATTTCCCTCTACGCCATAGCAGCAGCTGAAAACCGTTTGGTTGCAGGAACAGGAAATAGAAGCGAGATTCATATGGGATATTTTACGAAATGGGGCGATGGCGCGTGCGATTTTAACCCAATAGCTGACTTCACTGTTACCGAAACGTATGAATTCTTGAAATATTTGGGTGCGCCGAGTGAAATAATTGAAAAATCTCCTTCAGCCGCGCTTTATGATGGGCAAACCGATGAACAAGATATGGGCATCACTTATGCTAAAATAGATGACTATCTTTTAACAGGTAATGTTATAGAAGAAGATTATAAGATTATCTCCGGATACCATAATAGGAGCGAGCATAAACGAAGAATGCCTTTGTATTACCCCAAGAAGAAGGTTTGAAATTCTCGTATGTGGGTAAACTTTTAGATATTTAGATTTTATTGAGGAGAGCGTTTAGTATGATACACAGAATTAGGTTATTTTTATCATTTTTACTGTTAATGACCTTTTCTTTTGGTTTTTGCCAAGATATTGGCGAGCAATTTAGAGAAAAGTACGGATATTACCCTGATTATGCTTCTTATCAGCGAGTTACATTTATAGGTAGTAGACTGGCACTTGCGGCAGGTATAAATAACGCCTCTTTTCAGATATTAAATGACGACGAATATAATGCATTTGCATTACCTGACGGAAGAATGTATATAACCAGTGGGCTTTTAATGGATGCTACAGATGCTCAAGTGGCATTTATTTTAGGTCATGAGGTAACGCATGTTGTTCAAAAACATTCGAAAAAGCAAAATAATGCAACACTTGCTGCTGTATTGCTCGGTTATATTGGAACAAAAGCTGTCGGAGGTGACGATAAGGACGCACAAGTAGTAGCAGGTATTGCCGGAGCACTTGCTTCAGGACAATACAGCCAAAAAGACGAAATGCGGGCAGATGAAGGCGGCATTAAGTATATGACGATGTTAGGTTATAATCCTGAAGAAGCTGCTTTAGGTATAAAATTGCTCTTAGACAGGTATGGAAGAGGGGACGCTACAATACCATTGTTAGGGCTTTTTGTCAGCCACCCTGATACTGAAAAGAGATATAATAAACTTGTTGAAATAGCTGAAAAATATAAGACCAACCCTCCGGAGAAGATAGATAATGTCAGATGTGTTACTGTTTCAATATCTGAAGAGAGTCTAGATAAAAATAGATGGCTTATTGATTACGCTATGACCGTACTTCCTGATGCTACACGTGGAAAGGTTGCTGCGTTGCCGAGCAAAGATTACTTTGCACCATTGCTTCCTTTAGAGTATATAAGGAGCAATAATGAAAATCTTCCTACAGCATATAAAATAGTTTCTTATACAGTTACAGAAAATAGCGGTGCTGAATATCATTTGAGCATCAAGACCGCGTTTGTTGACTGGAAAACTGCCAGGGTAACTATAGACTGGACACACAGCAGCGGCACTTCCGGAAGTATCACTGTTGACTCTTTTAACGTAAATAATGGTATTGTTACCGGAATTGCTGCTGATGAGCTTACTGATAAAAATAGAATGCTTGCTTTAAGCGATGGTGAAAATGATAATAGTGAAGGCACCTCCATAGCGTCTGCACTGAGAAGAGCATTAAGAGCATTTAATGATGTTATAGAAAACGGAAATCAACCATTTCTAGCTACGGATAGAGTTTTTAATGTAAAGCTTGACCCTAAAAAATTTGTTGTTGGAGATTATGTTTGTATAGTCAGAAACAATACTGTTATTGGCGAGGCAAGAGTAGAGATGTTTACAAAGAAGGACTACGCTGATATAAGATTAGTTTGGGGCAAGATGGTTGCTAAAATTGAGAAAAAGGATAGCATCATAAAGTCTATTTAGTCGAAAAAAGTATATATAAAAATAAAACCCTTGAAGTTGTACAATTTCGAGGGTTTTATTTTCGTTTTATTTGAAATATTTGCTTGAAATGTACTTGACTACAGAAGGAAATTATGATAAACTATTATACGGTATATATTTAGTTAAAAGATAAAAAAATAAAAAATGAATGAGGTTATTTCATTATGGCAAAAAAAGAATTTATTGGGCATTATATTTCAGGTACCCACTGGGATCGCGAATGGTATAGACCATTGCCTGAGTATCGTTTGTTGCTCGTTGAAGTTATTGATATATTGCTCGACCTTATGGAAGACGAAAATAGCTCGTTTGACTATTTTCATTTAGATGGTCAAACTTGTGTTTTGAATGACTATATGGAAGTTCGCCCCGAGAATCGTGAGCGCTTGCATAAATTGATGCTTGATGGCAGAGTTTTGGTCGGTCCGTGGTTTACTATGCCAGACCTCTTTGGTCCCGGCGATGAGGCGCTTATCAGAAACCTTTTAAAGGGCAGAGAAGTTTCACATGAATGGGGCGTTGAACCGATGAATGTCGCGTACACTTGCGATATGTTTGGACACCCTTCACAGATGCCGCAAATCTATAATGGTTTTGGGCTAAAACATTGTGTTTTGGGACGCGGAACTAATGAAGTTGATACTCCATCATTTTTTACATGGGAAGCTGCCGATGGCAGTCAGGTTTTGACCTTTAAATTGCAGGATGCCGAAGGGTATGGCGCATTTATCGGTTCCAGAAGAGCTGTTGAGCAAGCTGAAAAGAGCGGTAGCAATATGGAAGAAGCTGAAAAGGTTGCTATTGACAGCTTGAAATCTTATATCGGGCATGAAATGAAGCGCTCAAACGCTCCTGTTTTATGTTTAATAGATGCTCTGGATCACCAAGCTCCGGCTGTTGATGCTGCTAAATACGTACGGCTCTCTGAAGAAGCTCAGCCGTCTATAAGCACAAAGCACTCTACATTACCAAAATTCTTTGCCGATGCCGACAAGTATGCTGAGAATTTACCGGTTAAAAAGGGTGAGCTTAGAGCTCCGAGCCATACAAAGAATGAATATAACTTTTTGATACCAAACTGTGTATCTTCGCGTGTGAGACTAAAACAGCAGAATGACCGTTGTCAAACACTTCTTTCCAAATGGGTTGAGCCGATTACAGCATTTGCAGAGCGTGAAGTTACCGATTGTCCTCTTCCGGGGCAGAGCTATATTGATTTGGCATGGCGCGACCTTCTTTTAAACCATGCGCACGACAGCATCTGTGGCTGTTCAATTGACCAGGTTCACAGAGATATGACCAATAGATATGAGTCTATAGCTATTTTAGCTGAGCAGTTACGGGCTAAGGCGTTTGGCGCTATTACAGCCGGATTTAAAGAGCTTGCTACAGCTCCGGATGAGTTCACGGTAAATATCTTTAACCCGATTCCTTTTGCCAGAAAAGAGGTGATAGATGTAGTTGTTTCCTTGCCGCATGACTATCCAAGACGTTTTAATGAAGGTTTTGCCGGCGAATACTATTTGGTTTTTGATGTTTTGGCAGTTGATGACAAGGGCAAACTTACTGAAATACCTTATCAGCGTATAGAAAGATTAAAACGCTTTAAGGGCAGAACAGTTTACGCTATCCCGGGCGTTTTAGATGAAGGCGTTGGCGAGTATGAGAAGTACACTATAGCGGTTGAAGTTGATCTTCCTGCTATGGGCTTTACGTCCCTTTTGATACGCCCGTCAAAAGATGTCGCAAAACGACATCTCGGAAGTATGAAGACGAGTCTTACTACTGCTGAAAATGAGTTTATCGGCCTTGAAATCAACAATAACGGTACCATAAACCTCACCGATAAAGTAACCGGCGAGACTTATAAAGATCTCCTTATGCTTGGCGACAGTAGTGAAACCGGTGATGGCTGGTTCCATGTCCCTGGACTTTGCGAAGAGCTTTATCTTTCAAGTGCTGCTACAGCTGATGTAGCTATAATTGCTGACGGTCCTGAAGTTTTAAAATACCGTTTAGATGTTAAGATGAACTTGCCGAAAAACTACGATGAACTGAATGAGATTAGAAATATTGACAGAATAGAGCAGGTTATCACGCACTATATCACTCTTCGCCGTGGTGCTAAAGCTTTGGAAATTGAAACTAAATTTGAGAACAAAATAGAAGATCATCAGTTAAAACTTTACCTACCTACAGATGTTAACAGTAAAACATACTTTGCGCACCATCCGTTTGATTTGGTGGAGCGAAAAGTTGAGCTCAATTTACGCCATCAGAATTGGCAAGAGGCAGAGATTGCCGAAAAACCATTCTTGGATATGCAGGCAATAGGTGATGGTAAAAAGCGCGGGCTTGCTTTCTTGTCTGAAGCAGGACTTCATGAAGGCGGAATCATTGACGATGCTCGTCGCACTATGCAGGTCGTACTCTTGCGCTCATACAGAAGAACCATCGGCAATGTTTCAGAGCCGGACGGACTGGAGCTTGGTAAGTTTGATTTAAAATATCGCATTATGCCATTTTCAGGCAAGCTACAAAAAGCTGCAATAATGATAGAGAACGCAAAGTTGCAAACAGGGCTTATGACTTCACAAACAGGTAAGCTAAAATCCGGTTTCCCGGAGATGAAGGGAGACAAAAATCCACGTATCAGCTTTGTAAAACAAGAGGGGACAAACCTTGTTTTGAGTGCGTTTAAGTCAAATAAAGATGGCGATTTAGTTGTCAGAATGTGGAACCCGGAAAATAAAGTACAGAGTGAGACTTTGACTTTTTACAAAAATGTGAAGAGTGTAAAACTTCTTAATATGGCAGAAGAAGAGATTAAGAATGTAGATACAGTCGCAAAAGATAAGAAATCTGTTAAAGTTAAAGCAAGTGGCAAGCAAGTTATTACATTCTTAGTTACTTTGGAGGGAAAAAAATGACAAGAGAAGTAGCACCGTTACGTTATATTGATGATGTTGAGATGCGCTTAAAGCGTCAAGATGCTTGGTGGGATTATGATGTTATTGACCACGTTCCCGTGATGATGAGTATTCCAAGTGGTAAAAACATTGGTTTTCCCCAAAAAGAGCATGCATCATATAGAGAGCGTACTTTTGATACGGAATATCTGCTGGATTGTATGAAAACTAGTGTGGAAAATACAACATTTTTAGGCGATGCCATACCACACGCTTATATTAATATGGGACCTGAAGTCTTTAGTGGTTTTTTTGGCACAGAGATAGAGTATGGTCCGGACACATCATGGAGCATACCTAACCTTCTTGATTGGGCTGATGTAGATAAGATAAAGTTTGACACCGACAACTTTTTTTACAAAAAGATGGATCAGATGATGCTTGACTTTATCGCAGGTTCTGAGGGGCTGTTTTATACCGGTATGACCGATATACACCCGGGGGGTGACGCGATAGCTGCTTTTCGTGACCCTGCGGAGCTCAATATTGACATGATAGAATATACAGACGAAGTTAAAAAACTTTTAAAGTATGTGACTGATTGCTTTATAAACTATTATGATCATGCTGCAACACTGCTTGAAGAGCATAAGATGCCGATAAGCGCATGGTGCGGAATAACTTCCACAAAGCGTTGGTATGTGCCATCCAATGACTTTTCTTGTATGGTTTCTCCCGCGATGTTTGATGATGTCTTTTTGCCCGAATTAGCGCGTGAATGTAAGTCATTAGAGGCGAGTGTTTATCATTTGGACGGTCCCGGTGCTATAAAACATCTTGATAGCTTGCTAACCATAAAAGAGCTTAACGCTATTCAGTGGGTGTACACGATGGACGGCATACAAAGGCCGTCAGACTGGATGCATCTTTATAAGAAGGTTCAAAAAGCCGGTAAAGGATTGCAGATAAGTATTAATATTTCTGAGCTGGATTACTTTATGGAAGAACTTTCTCCGCAAGGTATTTGGCTTGGCGTTGGCGGTATATCAACAAAGGATGAAGCTGATGCTGTTATAAAACGTCTTATGACTTGGAAATAAGGAAAAAAATATGACTGAAGAGATGATGGATAAAGATATTAATGTGAATACTCAAAGTGGTTCAGCTGCTGAAGAGCTGAAACTTCCTGATTTAAGCGTAAATGATATTGTCTTTTATACTATTTCAATGCTTGTAGAGCAGGCATGGGTAAAGATGGGGTTACGCGCAAATCCGGCGACAAATGAGATTACAAAAGATTTGGATGAAGCGCGCCTTGCAATAGACAGTGTTTCAGCGCTCATAAATGTTGTGCAGGAAAAACAAGAGCAAAATGTCAAAAATGAGCTTAATAATTTAGTCAGCACTCTACAGATGAATTTTGTGAACCAGAGCGCGAAGGAATAGATGACAGACAAAAAGGATTTTTTAGGATATATAGACGCGCACTGTCATTTAAATGATGAAAAGTTTTGTTTTGATATACAAAACGTGCTGGATAATATGCGAAAAAATAGGGTCTCTGCCGCTATAGTTGTCGGTTCAGGGTGTGAGGATAGTAAAAGAGCTGTTGAACTCGCGCACACATATGACAATCTATATGCGGCAGTGGGCTTTCATCCCCACGATGCTTCGCTCGTAAATGATAAAGCTTTAGTGCAGATGGAAAGAATCGCGCAAGACGAAAAGGTTGTCGGTTATGGTGAGGTCGGACTCGATTTTCATTATGATTTTTCGCCGCGAGATATTCAGTGTGGCGCAGTAAAAGAGCAGGTGGCGCTTGCGAAGTCTCTTAATCTTCCTCTTGTTATTCACGAGCGTGAAGCGTTTCCTGAGCTTTTTTCTATATTGGAGGAGACTGGCGGGCTATCTGTTGGTGGTCATTGGCATTGTATAACTACAGAACTTAAAAACGCTCTTGAGATAGCGAAATATTTTTATATAGGCATTACAGGAATTGTTACATTTTCAAAATCTGAAAATGTGAGAGAAATTGTTGAGAATATCCCTTTAAACAGTATAATTTTAGAGACTGATGCCCCGTACTTAGCGCCAAAACCTTATAGGGGAAAGCGAAATGAGCCGTCTTATATCCCAATAATTGCGGAAAAAGTTGCGGAAATTAAAGGGATTTCATTAGAGAATGTCGAACGTATAAGTTGGGAAAATACTTTGAAAGTGTATCCAAAAATGTTGGAGGGAAGAGGGGATTGTGAATAGTTGTATTTTTTGTAAGATAATAGCCGGAGAAATACCTGCCGATATTATTTATTCTGATGATTTTGTCGTGGCTTTTAGCGATATAGCGCCAAAGGCTCCTGTTCATATTTTGCTTATTCCAAAGAGACATCTTAGAGGGGCGAACGAGCTTTTAACAGATGATGCCGAGCTTTTATCCCATATATTTTCGGCAGCGAATATTTTGGCTAAAAAGTTTGACATTGACAAGAGCGGATACAGGATAATAACCAATAACGGAAAAGACGCGGGACAGAGTGTAGATCATCTTCACTTTCACCTGCTTGGTGGTAAGGACTTAGGTGATTTAGTAGGATAATGACAACCGGCGAATTAACCCCTATGTTTAAGCAATATCAGGAGCTCAAGCGTGAGTATCCTGATGTTATTTTGCTCTTCCGTTGTGGTGATTTTTATGAAATGTACGGTTCAGACGCGGTTATAGGCGCTGAATGTATGGATATTTCACTCACAGAGCGCAAAGTTCGCGGTGGAAAAATGAAGATGGCGGGAGTGCCTTTTCACGCTCTTGATCGTTATTTGGCGCGACTCATTGCCGCAGGGCATAAGGCAGCCATCGCCGAGCAACTAGAAGACCCGAAGACAACAAAGGGGCTTGTAAAGCGTGATGTTATAAGGATTTTGACCCCCGGCACCCTGGTTGAAGGGTTCTTGCTTGATGAAAGAGCGAATAATTACTTAATATCTTTGTCAAGTGGTAGAGAAAGAATAGGATTAGCGGTAACCGATTGCTCAACCGGCGCATTTTTGGTAACAGAATTTGACGATAATAATTATAAGGGTGTGAGCGAAGAGATTGGCCGACTAAACCCAAGCGAGATTATACTCACCTCAGAACTCTATTGCAACGAGGAATTTAGGAGCTTAATACCGGAAAATATCTCGGTTAGTAATCCTGAAATATCCACTAATTCCTTTGATACAGATGCTGAACTTTTGAAAAAACAATTCAAAGTATCTACGTTAGAAGGGTTTGGCATAACCGATAAATCTCAGGCAACTGTTTCGGCAGCGTTTTTGCTAAGGTATTTGCAGTCAACGCAAAAGAGTACGTTGGGGCAGATATGCACGATGTCAAGCTACTCAACTTCTGCGATAATGCAGCTTGACAACTTCACGCGCCGCAATTTAGAGCTTACAGAGTCATTGCGCGGCGGAGGCAAAGTAAACTCACTCCTTTGGGTGTTAGACCAGACAAGAACCGCTATGGGCGCACGCCTTTTAAAGCAATGGATATCATCGCCACTCCTTTCAATAGAGGAGATTACTTGGCGTTTAGAGAAGGTTGCAGCTTTTCGCATGGCTGACTTACTTCGTGACGACATCCGCGACCGTCTAAAGGGAATATATGACCTTGAGAGGCTCTTATCTCGAGCTGCGACAAAAAATTGTAACGCGAGAGATTTAGCGCAATTACGTGACTCTTTAGAAGCGCTGCCTGAGATGTTTAGCATATTACAAAATGGCGGTGGTGGATTACCGGAGCTTGTGGTTGACCTGCCGACTATGAGCGATTTAGCTGATACTTTACGCGTTAGCATTGTTGACAGCCCGCCGGTATCTATCCGTGAAGGTGGTATGATTCGCGCTAGCTATAATCCAGAACTGGATAAGCTTCGCGATATATCAAAAAATGGCAAGAGTTTTATCGTGGAGCTCGAAAACAGAGAGCGTGAGCGCACAGGTATTAAGACTTTAAAGGTCGGCTATAACAGCGTTTTTGGGTATTATATTGAGGTCAGCAGAATGAACTCAAGTAACGTTCCTGACAACTATGTGAGAAAACAGACTCTCGCGAACAATGAACGCTTTATAACGCCGGAATTAAAAGAGTTTGAAGAGCTTGTTTTGGGTGCGGAAGATAAGATTCAGAGCATAGAGCATGGGCTTTTCTGCGAGCTTAGAGATCTTGTAAGCGCGCTTACAGGTGATATCCAACGTCTCGCTAAAGCTATTTCCACCATAGATGTTTTGAGTAATTTTGCGTATGTTGCGAGTAAAAATAATTACAACTGCCCGGCAGTTAACACATCGACCGCGCTTGAAATCATAAATGGACGCCATCCTGTAGTTGAACTTACGGCGGAAAATAGATTTGTGCCAAACAACTCTTTGTTGTCGTGCGATGATGACCAGCTTATTATCTTGACCGGCCCGAACATGGCGGGTAAATCCACATATTTGCGCCAGACTGCGCTCATCACGCTAATGGCACAGATTGGCAGTTTTGTGCCGGCAGAAGCGGCAACAATAGGGCTTGTGGACAGGATATTTACACGTGTTGGCGCAAGTGATGATTTGGCGACAGGGCAGTCAACATTTATGGTTGAGATGACTGAAACCGCAAATATTTTGAATAATGCGACAGAGCGCAGTTTGGTGATATTAGACGAGATAGGGCGTGGAACATCGACATTTGACGGACTTTCCATTGCCTTTGCAGTGGCAGAGCATTTGCATGAAGAAATAGGGTGCAAAACGCTCTTTGCAACGCACTACCATCAGTTAAATCAGCTGGAGCAGACACTAAAACGCGCGAAAAATTACCGTATTGCGGTCAAAGAAGATGATAGTGGCATAACATTTTTGCGCAGGATAGTGAAAGGCGGCACAGATAAAAGTTACGGCATACACGTAGCGCGACTTGCGGGACTTCCTGATGAAGTGCTGTATCGCGCTGAAAGAGTACTAAAGTCATTGGAAGAGAATGACGAGACAGCTGAGAAATCGCGCGGGCTTGCGGCAAAAAATACGACTATTCCGCCTCCATTGCCCCGTACACAGCTGACTTTATTTGAAGTAAAAGAACATCCTGTGGTGGAAGAGCTTTTGAATATTGACTTAGATGATATGACACCGCGAGAGGCGCTCAATGCTCTTGCGAGATTACAGAAAAAATCGAAAAAATAAAGGAACACGAAAATGGGCGGAAAATTACGTTATGCATTAGTTGGCGCAGGTAACTGCGGAGCCGGAAAACATCTCGCGTCTTACAAAAAATTGGAAGGAGATGTTGAGGTTGTCGGCGTTTATGATTATAATCAAGAGCTTGCTAAAAAAGTCTCGGAAGCGAATGGAGGCATAAAAGTTTATGCCACATTGGAAGAGGTGTGCGCTGACAAGAACATTGATGTTGTTTCTGTTGCTACAGCCAATAAATTCCACGCTTCTTACGCGATAGATTTGCTAAATAGCGGTAAACATGTTCACGTTGAAAAGCCGATAGCTATGAGCGTAAAAGAGGCATGCATGATGGACGAGGCAGCGAAAAAATCCGGCAAACTCTTGATGGTTGGGCTGAATAATCGCTTTACCGAGATATCACAATTTGCCAAAAGCTATGTCGATGAAGGACATTTGGGGGAGATTTATCATGCGCGTTGTGGTTGGCGAAGACGTGAATGTTATGTTCCGCTCGGCAGTTGGTTTTGCAATAAAGAGATGTCCGGTGGCGGACCACTTATAGACTTAGGCGTTCATTATATAGATTTGACACTATTTTTATGCGGATACCCTGCTCCAAAGACAGTGAGTGCCGCAACTTATAATAAGTTTATCCCGATTTCCTATAATGAAGATGGTTCGCCGTACTATAATGTTGAAGATATGGCAACAGGTTTTATGCGTTTTGATAATGGTATGAGCATAGATTTTGAGTTTAGTTGGGGTAGCCATGTAGAAAAGGAAATCTTTTTCTTTGAGATTATGGGCAGCACCGGCGGCATAAAGTTTGAAAATGATAAACTTATGATATTTGCCCTTCAAAACGGTAAGATGGTTGATATAATCCCTCGCGTTTACAATACAGGTGGTTGGGGCAATAATGAGGCAAAGCACTTTGTTGAGTGCATAAAAACAGGTGTAAAAGAGACCTTAGCACCAGCAAGTGATGCTATAAAGATGATGAAGATAATCGAGGCAACTTATAAATCAGCAGAAGAAAAATGTGAGGTGAAAATAGACTGAAAGATGGTTTCGTTACTAAATGATAATAGCCATTTACGGAAAAATATTCTCACAGGGGAGTGGGTATTGGTTTCGCCACACCGCAGCAAGCGTCCATGGCTTGGAGCTGTAGAAAAGGGTGGGGCGCCTGCTTTGTGTGAGTATGATGAGAACTGCTACTTATGTCCGACTAACGCAAGGTCAGGTGGCATAAAGAATCCGGATTATAAGTCTGCTTTTGTGTTTGACAATGACTTTTCCGCGCTCGTGCAGACAGAAACAGAAAATAGCGTAAATGAAGATGATTTGCTGATAGCAAAAACAGAAAATGGTGTGTGTAAAGTTATCTGTTTTTCTCCGCGCCATGACCTTACGCTTTCAACTATGAAGGTTGAAAATATAGTAGATGTTGTTAAGCTGTGGAAGCAAGAGACTTTGGGTTTGAGTAAGCGTGATGACATTACAAATATCCAGATATTTGAAAATAAAGGTGCTATTATGGGATGCAGTAACCCTCATCCGCATTGTCAGATTTGGGCTACGAAATCTTTAACAAATGAGGCGGAAAAGGAAATAAAATCGCAAAGAAGTTATTATGAATCCAATAATAATTCCTGCCTTTTGTGTGACTATTTGCATCTAGAGATTAAAAAAGATGAGCGCGTAGTTTTGGAAAATGAGCATTTTGTGGTTATGGTGCCGTATTGGGCGTATTGGCCCTTTGAACTGCTCTTGTTGCCAAAGAGACATATTGCCTCTTTTTTGGACTTTTCCGAGGAAGAGGAGAGGGCTTTAGCAGATATTTTGAACAAAATATCGATAAAGTACGATAATCTTTTTGAGTGTAGTTTTCCGTATGCTATGGGTTTTCATCAGCGACCGTTTGACGGTTTAGTATATGACGAGTTTCATTTTCACGCGCACTTTTATCCGCCGCTTTTAAGAAGCAGTAGCGTTAAGAAGTTTATGGCGGGATTTGAGCTCTTGGGCACTTTGCAACGCGATATAACGCCGGAGAGCGCGGCGAGTCGTTTAAAAGAGTTAAATAAAGAATTGTATAAATATTAAGTTAGGGAGATTTTTGAAGTATGAAAGTTACTATTTTTGGTGCAGGAAATGTTGGTGCTACAACAGCACACCTTTTGGTTCAAGACGAGCTTAGCGAGCTTGTGTTGGTGGATATTATTGACGGCTTTGCGGGGGGTAAAGCGCTCGATTTGCAGCAGTATGCGGCGTTATCGCTCTATGATATAAATATTACCGGTACAACGGACGGCAGCGAATGTAAAAACAGCGACATCGTTGTTATTACCTCCGGTTTGCCCCGTAAACCGAATATGACGCGTGAAGATTTGCTGTTAAAGAATGCGGAAATTATAAAGAGTGTTTGCGCGCAAGTAAAAGAGTATGCGCCGAACGCTATTGTGATAATCGCAACAAACCCATTAGACCCTATGGTGAACTTGGCGTCAAGTATTTTGGGATTTGAAAAATATAAAGTTATGGGTATGGCAGGTGTTCTTGACAGCGCCAGAATGTGTAGTTTTTTGGCAGAAGAGTTGGATATCTCTGTTAAAGATATTTCAGCAATGGTTATAGGCGGCCACGGCGACGATATGGTGCCGTTGAAACGTTACGCTTCCATCGCCGGAATTCCGGCTATTGACCTTTTAGAAGAAAAAACTTTGGATGATATTATTGAAAGAACAAGAAATGGCGGTGCTGAGATTGTTGGGCTTTTAAAGACCGGTTCAGCATACTATACTCCGGCTTTTTCACTCTTTACCATGATAAAATCTATCTTTAAAAATGAAAAACGTCTGTTGCCGTGTAGTGTATGGTGTAATGGAGATTATGGTATTGATAACTTATACGTTGGTGTTCCTGCTATTATCGGCAAAAATGGTGTTGAGCAGGTCAAAACATTAGAGTTAAGTGCTGAAGAACTCAAATCTTTGCAAGATTCCGCAAAGAGAATTGAGAATAATTTGCAGGTTCTTCGTGAAAACGGTTATATGTAAAAAGTAAACTGATATAGATATAAAAAGTGCAGCGTACTAAAAGTACGCTGCACTTTTTTTGTTTTATAATCCGTTTTCGCCGCCAAATGCCAAATATTCCTTTGAAAATTGAGCGAATGTGTCATTTTCGATTGCTCCACGTATGTTTTTCATTAATGTTTGGTAGTAATAAATATTATGATAGCTGAGCGCGCGAATACCTAAAATTTCCTTTGATTTAAGTAAATGTCTAAGGTATGCGCGCGTATAATTTTGACAAGTTTCGCAATCGCAGTTAGGGTCAAGCGGGCTAAAGTCCTCTAAAAAGCGCGCGTTAAGCATGTTGAGGCGCCCCTCTGAGGTAAATGCGGTATTGTTTCTCCCCATACGTGTCGGAAGCACACAGTCAAAGATATCAACGCCGTTTAGCACACCGCGAACAAGGTCGGTCGGAGTGCCAACGCCCATAAGGTAGCGCACTTTGTCGCTTGGTAATATATCGGTAACTACAGGGAGCATTTCCCACATAACTTCTTTTGGCTCACCAACCGATAATCCGCCGATTGAGTATCCGGGGAAATCCATTTCCTTTAAGATTTGCGCGCTGTGTTTTCTGAGCTCAAGGTCAAATCCGCCTTGAACTATGCCAAAAAGACCTTGCCCCGTGCTTCTGTCATATACATCCAATCCTCTTTTTGCCCAACGATGTGTGAGTTCGGTAGCTTGCAGAGTCTGTTTGTATGTTGCCCCGTAGTGGATCGGCTGGTCAAATGACATAAAGATATCTGCGCCATACTGGCTCTGAACATTAACTGCGATTTCCGGTGACATAAAGTGAATAGAACCGTCAATGTGCGACTTAAATTTTAAACCATCTTCTGTTATTTTATGCAAAGATGACAAACTGAATATCTGATAACCACCGCTGTCGGTTAATATTGCTTTATCCCAGTTTTGAAATTTATGTAACCCACCTGCACGCTTTATAAGATCCAGTCCGGGGCGCAAATAAAGATGGTATGAATTGTTGAGGATTATCTCAGCACCTGTTGATTTCACCTCTTTTGCGGTCAGCGATTTCACGGTACTCTGCGTGCCAACCGGCATAAACGCAGGCGTCTGTATGGTGCCGTGGTTGGTAACCATCTCGCCGCGCCTGCTCTTTGAGTCATTTTTTATTAATTTAAATTCCATATAAAATTACCTTATTATAGCCAATTCCACCTCATCCGGTGCTGTATAACTTAAATTATCTCCTTCACGTTTTACGCTGACTGTGCCAAAAATAGTTTCAACAGATCCCTCTACCATCTCAAGTCCGTTGTTAAGAATATGCCATTCTACGCGCTTTCCGCCGGGTGCGGTAAACCTTAGCCCCAAAATGTCGGTAATCATCGTTGAAGTTATCGCGCCGTTATACCCTTGACAAAATGAGGTTGCGGCGTTTGACTCATCTATAAAGAGTGGCCACATTTCGCCGTATGTTCCGTCGCACTCGTCCAGCATCGCACCGAAATTGTACCTTATGTACTGTACGGCCTCACGCACAGAAGAACATCTAGCAATAACTTTTGCGCAAACACTGCTCGTAAATGGCGTTCCTGCTGTGATAATGTCTTGCGGGAAATATCTGACCCTTTGTCCTTGTCCCGACCCTTGCCAGCCACTTCTGCTCGTTGGCCACGTGCCGCTATGTCCGCTACAAAAATCGTACATCATCTGCTTTTTATCTTCCGGCGCAAGCCCAAAGAGTAAGCAAACGGCATTTTCTACTTGTGCGGCGTGACCTACCTTTTCTCCGTTAAATCTCGTTCCCTGACAAAGTGCGTTGTGGTACGGATGCCACAATTTTTCAAAGATGTTCTTATTAAGTTTTTCAGCACGTGCGAGAGTTTCTGTATTGTCCCTATCTAAATATTCTTCAAGCTTGGCAATAGATTTAAGGGAAACCACAGCCATGATGTTTTCCCAGGTGGAGATATCCTGTGCTACATTTAAGCTCCACTCTTCCCATCTGCACGCATTTTCGTGTGGCCTGCAGTTTAGCCCGTCCTTTGTGTGACTGCAATAGAAATCCACCACATCACGCGTTATTTTTAAAAGTTTTTCCGCTAAGTCTCTATCGTCTGCGTGGAAAATATAATCCCAAACAGAGAGCGCAAACCATAAATCATGCGCGGTTAACCATTTGATACCGGGTCTTATTGCCGGATACCAATTTGGGATGAATCCATGTTCTTCATAACAGTAAATATAGTCTATGAGCATTTTTCGTGTTAAGCGCAAATCGCCAAACCCGTAAAACACGCCGTGGCTCATGCCGTATTGGTCAGGTCCGCCCCATCCCTGACGCTCTCTTCGGGCATTGTCTACATGCGTTGTGAGTGAGCATTGGTGTAGGGTATTGAGTGCTCCTTGCCACACGTAGTTTAATGCCTTGTCGCTGCTGTTAAAACGAAGTTTGTCATCGTGGTTGTAAACGTGCTCACTAATATATATATCGTGAATAGTGGCTGCCTCGCTAAAGTTGCATTGTACATATCGATACCCCTTATCAAAGGGCAAATGAACTCTGTTTCGTCCTGCATTTAAGATAAACCTGTCTGCGAACGGGTGGCTTTGAGTTGTTGGGTCAACACGTCCATTTATAAGGTGGTCGGCGTATGCCATATCAATTATAAGCTCTTTTTCGCTTTCGATATCAATCCATAAGTTTCCGCTGGTCTGCATTTTAGCGTCAAAAAGTATATAAAAATCACCTTCAACTTGTGGGATAATTATTTTATCATTTTCATATAGTGAAGAGATCTTTTCATTATTTTGTAAGGTGTTTGCGCGAGTATCGGTCTCTGAAGAGAGGACGAAAATCTCATAGCTTTCTATGGCACTGCTCTTTAGTTCGGCATTTATCACTCTTTCGCTTATATCATCCGCAAACTCTACGTTTGTAGTGCCGCAGCTCGTGCCAAAATCTTTAATCTCTAAATCTCGACGCACACAAGTTAGGTTGTCTATTGTGGAAGGGGTGAATTGTGAAATATCATCTTTGTCAGCATATCTGGCGTTCTCTGTCGCATTTTCCCACTGTTTTTCCTCGGTAAAGTCAACAATCATCACCCTTTTACCGGCAAAAGACCTTTTGCCTTCACGTGCCGGTGTGTATTTTCCGTACTCTTTAACGAGCCAGCCATCATCTGTAACTATAGTTTCAAGGTCGCTTTCTATAGTTGCTATAAGCCCTGCTCTAAATGGATCGGCGTCAGAAATAACATTAGCGTTTCTGCCGTCAAACCAAACTTTTATGAGGACTGTGTTATCGGAAGAATCTTTATTTAAGTACGCAGAAATATCCCACTCACTTATATATGGAGTTATGTGTGTGGTCAAAATAGGACCAACGCCAACTTCTGTATCATTCACTATTATAGTGTAGAAAGTATCAGCGAAGAGTGTTATTTTGCACGCGCTCTTTGCTTGGAAATTGCGTTTGAATGTAAGTGCTCGCACGCCGATGTTTGAGTCTTTGGCATCCCAAATATATTTGCTGTCAGGATTTAATTCTATATTGTTTTTCATAATGTTCCTCATTTATTACTGTAACAAACAAAAAAGCGTTGTTAACAGCAAATATTATACCATTATTGACATTTTTTTTCAATAATATTCTCAATATTATTTTTAAATGAAAATGATATTCATGATATTTACCTGAAAAACTATTGATTATATTTGAAAATACAATTTAATATTAGTAAGAGGTATGAAAATTGCTGCAACTTTTTTATGTTTGTTGTGTCTATTAATTTGTCAAAAAATAAATAAGGAGAGAAAAATGTCTAACAAGATGTTTCGTTTGGTAGTAACTTTACTTACCATTGCTGCTTTTTTCCCGCTCTTAGCAGCAGAAATCGCTATTGTCACTCCATTAGGGCGTGGCGATTACCAGACTAATGAAAGAATTGAGTTTGGTATTGTACGTACTGACACCACAGATTTGGCAAAAGATGTTATGGATATAGTCATAACAGGTGCTGATATGAGTCAGTTATCATTTAGTTTCCCTGTTGTGGCTGCTTTAGCAACAAATGGTACCGCAGCAAGGACTGAGATTGTTTATGTTAACGGATATTTACTTCGTCCGGGAGCATATACTCTGGAGGCATCTGTAAATGGTGCCGACGCAAAAGTAAATTTTAATGTTTACTCCCACGTAAGGCAGAGTACTTATAAGACAATCTGGTGGGGCGGTGCAAGAGATGCTGATGGCATACGTGCTGCATACGATCAAGGATTTAACCTTTTAATGGGTGGAACTTCTGAGCCAACGATTTCAGCTAAGCTTGATATTATGGGCACATGTACAATGGGTGGCGGACACCAGCACGACTTGAGACTGTCAAATGACTGGTCAGACCCGAATGTATATCTTGGCGCAATTCAGCGTGGTACAGATTTAACATTTACCTTTAGAACTATGCCTAACGCTATAGGTTCACACCTTCATGATGAGCCGGGCTTAACTTGGTGGTATGCTCCGGACGGAAATCCTGACTGGACAAAATATTCACGCGAGAATCCTTTATCTCCACATGATGTTGCTCGTCAACGCGAAGTATACGAGCGCGCATTCAATGAAGATCAGCCATTATGGAATGAGCTTGATCCAAATAAATCTGATGATATGGAAACTATCGTAGATGTTAGTGAGTTCAAATTAGGTTATATGGATGCTTTTTGGAAAGCATCTGAAGATGCTATTAGCCGCATGAAGCCTGACTTTTTAGCAGTAACTCAAAGCCAATATGGTTGGAGCGCTATCTTTGATGGTTATTATTTTAATGTTGTAAGAAGTATGCCTATAGCTTCAGGTCACGGCGGATACAGTGACTTTGGCCTTCGTGATCTTAACGGCACAATGTTCTTAGAGCTTTCATTGCCACGTCAGCTTGACAAACCGACTTGGTATTTGCCAACTTGGTACGGCTATGAAACACCTGAACAGTACAAAGAAGAGCAGTACCTTTCATTTATCACCGGTATTCAGGCACTTGCAACTCCTCCCGGTTCAAATGAGAGATCAAAACCGGCAGCCGGTATTAAAGAATCTAACTTGCTTATGCAGAAATACGGTACTATCTTTGAAAAACCGGCATATACTTCTCAAGATATAACTGTACTCTACTCAAAATCTGATTCTTATTATAAAAAACAGAATACTCAGTTTTGGGATATGTGTGTACAGTACTTAGCTACTAAGATTTTACAATTCCCAATGCAGACTATATTAGAAGAAGATATTTTGGATGGAACTTTAGCTAATAAGCATAAAGTATTGCTTATGAGCGGAATTGCCTACTTACCAACTCCTGTTGTTACAGCATTAGAGAAATTTATTGCTAATGGCGGCTTAGTTATTCAGTCATCTGATTGTGAAGTTACTATAAAGGGTGCTGTAAAACTTAATATTTCAGCTACTGCAGAACTGACAGCAGAGTTCGATAGAAATACTGCTATGCCTGATGGTGATGAAAAGTCTGCAGCAAACCGCGTATCTAGTTCATTTGTTCGCATAATGGAGCACACAAAGCCGTATGCTGATGCTATCAAAGCTGAATTGAATAAAGCCGGAATAGTTCCACCTGTTGAAAGCTCAGTAAATACATTTGCTGTTGGACGCCAGACTCGTGGAGACTTTGACTATGTTATGGTTGTAAACTTTACTCCTGAAGGCACCTACGCCGGTATGAACGAATCAGGTGTTGGTGGTGCAGCAGCAGCTACTACAAACTTGACATTTACAAATGTAAACAATCGTGCTATTTATGAAGCAATCGAAGGAAAGCAGATCGCAGCAGTAGGCACAAGAGCTAATACTTTTGTTTTGAACAATGTTAGGTTTGGCGGTGGTGATATGAAGATGTATGTATTAACTCCACGTGCTATCGGCGGTGTAAAAGTTGGAACAGCTACTGTTTCCAGCGATTTCACTCGCATGTCAGAGCCAATTCGCTTAAGTTTTGGCGCAAGCATTGTAGATACACAGAATAATATCCTCTCCGGAACAGCTCCTCTTCAAATAGTTGTAACTGATAATCTTGGTGAAGAGCGCTTTAACTTGTATCGTGCAACAGAAAATGGCGTATGTAACGTTGTATTGCCATTAGCTGCAAATGATGCAAATGGTGTATGGACTATAAAAGTGACTGAGCTTATAACAAATAAGACATCTTCAAATACTTTCGAGTTTAATGTAGCAAATAATGTTGGAGCAACAGCAGGACTAGCTCATAGAGCTGCATACCTTGAAGCTGACAAAGCCAATATTTATGAGTTCTTTAGAACTAGAAAAAATATCACCGTTGTATACGGTTCTGAAGATTATTGTTTAGCTGCTGCTGAACGTGTTAAAGCTATCTTTGAGCCATATAATATGAAGGTTGAGCTTATGAGTGCAGCTGATGCTAATAAGGCAAGAAAACTTACTGCCGATCAGCTTGCTACATGGTGTGGAACAGCAGTTGCCGGTTTCCTTGATATTCCAAGTGGTGAGATCAACGTTGATAGCCCTGCAGCTTCTGACCCAAGAGTTGTTGGCTATGATGTTCCCGGTAATATTGTTCTTATTGGTAACAGAGCTAATAATCCTCTTATCGAATACTTGGCAAATGGACATGGCGGACGAAATGTTCTTCCGTATAATGTAAATGTTCAGTTCCCGGGCGTTGGTAATGGTCTTGTTGCTTGGAACCTAATGACCTTGGGTCATGACGTAGAAGCTGTTGTTGCTGTCGGCAATGACGAAAAAGGCTTAAATGAAGCTATTGGTACAATGTTTACTATCGGTATCGGTATGGACCCACTTAACCCATGGGTGATGCCGGCAGATAATAATGTTGTTCCGGCTCAAGTTAGATAGTAAAAATTATTTGACATATATTTATTAAATAACTAAAACAGATATTGGTGATGCTTTAGATATACTAGGGCATCACCATTATTTAAAACTTAAAATGAAAATAGTATTGCAAAATATTGATATATATTGTATAATATCAATATTCTAATAAAAATGGGGTTTGAAAAATGAAAAATCATCTGATAAAATGTGTTTTGGTTGCTCTTTTTATTACCGGTATATCTTTGTCTGCGGTAACTGTTGAGCAAGTAATATCGCACGAAAACAAGGCGTTCAATTTGTATAGGAGCGCATCTATGTTACGTGTTGGATTTGACGGTCTTGTCTATGTTGGAAATGCAAATTATGTAATGCGTGTCGAACGTGATGGGTCAAACAGAATTGGCGCACCTATAAGTTACGCGATGAGTGCAATAGCGGCAAATAAGGACTCGGTATTTGCTGTTTCTTCAGGTCATTTTACGTGTCGTGTAACCTTATTTGATAAGAACTTAGTCGAGTATGCGTTTAACAATGATTTTTTAGTTTCTGATAACGTGGGATGGAACGCTCCCGGAACTATGGCAGCAGGTGAGAGTGGAGATTTTTATGGCTTAGATCAGCACAGAAATAGAATCTTGCGTATAAATGCCGCAAACAAGGTCGTTGCTATTTATCCTTATTTAGCCGAAGGCGAAGATCCTATGTTAAATTACGTAATGTATGAGTTTAGGGTTTCTGAGCAAACCGAAACTTTTTACCATCGCCATGCCGGAACGGTAAGGGCAGTCGGATTTGATGGGAAGACAAAATTTATCTATAATGCAAACCTTAGTGGCAATCATGCAAACCTTAACGGAGCATTTACTGTTAGTCCGGAAGGTATTCTGTACGTTATATCTGCAGACTCTAGTGTTGTCACCGGTGTTGATCAGAACGGTAATGCTTTTGGACAAGTTCAGCTTATAAGCGATGGTGTTGACGATAAGAGCTTTATAGACAGTTTAGATGTTAATGGTGACGATATTTTTATTAAACGTAACAATCAGATTTACCTTTTTGAACGTTATGATATGGATGGTAAGTTTAAAAACAGAGTAGGGATAGATCACGAAAAACTATCCGTTACTTTTGATAGCGAAAAATGGATACAAGGAACAAACATAGATTTTAAAATAGATTTTCAATCCCTTGAAGGGCGCCTTGGAGTGCCAAATTGGAAGCTTTGGATGAGACCTTATGATAGCTCTGACTATATAGAAGTTCCTGTTGAAAATGGGAAAATACATGTACCGGATAACATTTCGGCAGGTCTTTACTTTTGGAAAGTATCACCTGAAGTACAGCCAATACAGACAGGCATTGACTCTCAGTATCTTGTGTTTGGCGTAGTAGAAATATTACCGGATAATAATAGTGGAACAATAAATGTTGTTACCCCTGATAATAGAACAAATTACGGGCGCGGTGAAGCTATTTTGGGAACTATAATTGTAAAATCTGAGAAAAAACCGACAAGCGTAGTCCTGCAACTTGTGGATGATAACAATGAAATCGTTGCAAAAACCGGCAATCTTACGATTCCGGCTGATAGCGATCGCGTTAATTTTTTAGTTGAAAAAAATCTGACAGATTATCTGTCCGTTGGAAACTATAAATTAGTAGCTGTAGCTGATGGTTTTACGAGCGTTCCGCAAAATATATACATTGGCAAAGGCGTGAGTGCTTATGACCAGAAATTTACCCGTATATCATTTGGCGATTATGGTCCGCTTTATGTTACAACCAATAAATGGTGGAATTCTGCTGAGCTTACCAGGGCTCGCGGTGACTTTTACGCAAGGTTAAATGTTAATATGGTCACAGACCGTATGGCTACAACTCCTCAGCAACACGCTATATTTGATATTGGACATGAGAATAGAGCTCTTGTTACTGAAATAAAGAATCGACTTAATGGTGATTTTAATGGCATTGCTGCTGAGAAAGTTGATTTGTCCACTAGTTTATTACAGACTATGGCCAGATATTCAGCGCAAGGCATTGGAGAGCTTGTTATCTTGACCAATATGGATGCCGGTTTGCCTCTTGGTGGCGCCGGTTTTGACCATAGAACAGTTGAACAATATCAAACTGACGTTGAGCGTATTCATAATGTTATAAAACAATATGGTGCGTTCCAGGGATGGGTTTGGTCAACAAACTGGTGGGTTTATGATGACTATAAAGAGCATCCGGAATGGCGTGACAAATATGCTGCAGCAAGAAAAGATGCTTTGGATAATGGAAAGTGGGATCCGATTATTGATGAAGCATACTCATTCTGGATTCGCCACGCGTACAACGCACAAAAAATCTTGAATGACAAACTGGCGGAAATTGAAAAAGACAATAAATACATTACAGCTTCAGCCGGATCTGTGAGAAACATTAAGTCATATCCTCCGGTATCTTTGGCAAATATAAAAGAGATTGATCTCTTTGCTCAATGGGAGCAGATGGGGCCTCCGTTTAACGGAATGTTCAATGTAGACTATTACTCAAGACCGGGCAAACGCTCTTGGGCTCACCCTGAAATTTGGAATGACAGTGGCACCGGTGACCAGGCCTTGCCGACAATTTTTGCTCACGTAATGCGTGGCGTTGATGGTATCGGGCAGTCGGGTGTAGGTCCAAACTGGGGACCTGTGACAGAGGATAACAGACTTGCAAGCCAAGGGTTATTCTCCGTTCACAGAGCTGCAAATAATACTACAAAAGAGTATGGTCCGTGGCTTACGACCTTGACGAAAAACGATAAAATAGCGCTCGTTGTTTCAAGGAGAATGTGTGCAATAGATGATTATCATCACTCAATGGGTAAATACTTTGCGCGCTTGTTAGAAGCACATGCCAGTTTGATACATTCACAGCACCCTGCTAGTATCGTTTATATGGAAGATCTTCCAAATGCTAATGCGCTTTCTGCGTATAAAGCTGTTATAGTTGTCAGCCAGCTTGTGCCGCTTGACCCACCTTTAGCAACAGCGCTTAATAATGCTAAAAACAGAGGCACTACAGTCTTTTATGATAAGAGTTGCAGAGCAGAATTTGTGCAAGGTTTTACCCCCTTAGATGTTGCGTTCAATAAATACGAAAACGCTACTTGCGTAGGTACCGATGCTGCTTATTTTGAATGTTTAGAGTATGTTTTAGAGAATGTGAAACAGATAAAACCGACCTTAGATGCTCTTGTGAACCCTGATGTTGAAGTGAAAAATCCTGAGATATATTCAACCGAGTTTGTGAATGGTGATGGCAAATACGTTATGCTTGTTAATAACACTACTCCATTCTTTGATCCCGGACAGCTTTGGAAAGCAGCTCTTGTAGTTACTTCCCGTCTGCCTGTTATTGAAGAGATAAAATTGCCTGCGGGAAGAGCATATTATGATGTGTTTGCGCTTAAACAGGTGACTCCTGTTGACGGAAAATTAAACGCTGATTTTAGAAATATACCGGCGCGCATTTATGCTGTTTTACCTGCCGAGATTGGCTCTGTTCAGCTTATTGGTCCGGGAGCAAGAGTTAATTCAGGTTCACCGATTGGCATTGGCGTACGTGTAAATAGTACACAGAATCAGCCGATAAATGCAAGCATCCCGATAAAAATCACTTTGAAAGATGCTGATTCTATAGTTTTAGAAGAAATTTTCGCAAGCGCTGACGGCAGAGGATTTTCCGGTGGTATTAATATTCCTTATAATATTGAAGGTGAATTGACTTTGACCGCTACCGAACTCTTTAGCGGTAAAGAGAGCGTATTGAAGTTTACTGTTGTAAAATCAGCGCAACCAAATATAGCACCTACAGTCAAAGCATTGGTGCGCCCAACAACTAATGGTACGGCAAATATTGAAGCTAAAAATATTACACAGGAAAGCCAATATGGAGTTCACGCCAAAGATGTTGTTATTACAAATGACGGAAATAGTGCTATAATAAACCTTATGAATTGGGACTCAAACCTTGTGTCCATAGATGTTGCAACAGGCGAGCTGAAATGGGCAAAGAGAGTCGGGCATCACTTTACGTTTGACCCACAAGTATTGAGCGGTGACACGTTTGCTGTTCAGGGGTTTGATATGGAAAGCGCTGAAGGGTATCACTTATATCTCGGAAACAGCAACGGCGATTTTTCAAGAAGGTTTGCGCTTTATGGCATATCACGTCGTACGCCACATAGATTTGTTCCATATATCTTAAACGACAATATGAATAAATTTGCAGTAGCCAAAGATGGCGCATGGGTTGCGGCATCAGGTGACTTAGGGGTTGCTGCTTGGAGCCGTGATGGTCAAATCTTATATAATAGGGAAGACTGGGAAGAAAATAGGAGTTTTGCAAGGTTAAAAGGTGTCGCAGGATGGAACTCCGCGCCACTTACAGTTCCGTATATAGTATCAGCCGACGACAGGAGTCTCTTAATTGCTGACGGTATGAACCTTACGCTCGTTGATGTGTACAATGGCAATACCTTGTGGCAGACAACACTCGCGTCCGAAGGCCAGGTAACAAAAGCTAAGGTTGCTGATAACGGCAATATAGTGCTCTTTACAACGTCATCAGGTGGCAGAATGTTTATCTTAAACAGTGACGGAAAAGTTGTTGACCATATACCGACAGCGGGCGACAACTTTGATATGACAAAAGACGGACAAAAAATAGTCATTGTTGATAATAATGTTTTAAAATATTATGAGCTTAATAAGGGACTCATTTGGTCTTTCTCCGCTGATTCTTACTTGCGTATGCCAAAGATAAACGCGGCAGGAACTCAAGTGGTAGCAAATAGCGAAATGGGCACTTTATATGTTTTATCAGATTATGGTTTGCCACTCTTTGAAAAAGATATGGGGTCTATCCCGGTATCTGCGTTCTTACCAAACGGTAATCTATTTGTCAGCACTTGGATGGGCAAGGTTGTGCTTTTTGACGCAGGATTTAATGCTGTTTACGAAAAACAGATAGATACAAAGACTCCGCAAATGACAGCGCAAAATATGCTTTATAAAGACACAACAACGACTAATAGAATGAGCAGTTGGGGCAATGCGAGTCCAAATATTCCTGAAAGCCCGAACTTACTTTCACAAGTAGCACCACGTCTTAGCTTTATGGATGGGCAAAGAGGTAATGCTATTGAGTTTGATGGCGATTCAAGCAAAATATTTGACAATGATCTAACTCCACCGGAGAAACCATTGCTTAAATGGGATAAAATATCCTGGTATGGTGAAGGTTCAGCACATAACTGGCTTGAGTTTGACTTCTTTAATAAAGCATTAAATGTTACGGGTGTTGCTTTTTATGAAGACCCTGCGCACCCTGAAAGCTGGATGAGGGATGTTTACTTTGAAGTGTGGAACGGAGAGACTGCGTCTTGGGACTTTGTTGAGTCATTTTTATCTGATAGCGCAATTCACTATCATGAACTCAAAACTCCGGTTTTCGGCGGAAGGTTTAGAATAGTGTTACAACCTGGCGTAGTTGGAAATATCCGTCTTGCGGAAGTGAAATTCTTTGGCGAAGTTGCCGGCTCATCAAACCCATATGTTCAAGCGAAAAAAGATACAGCGATACTTTTTGATGAACAAATAGAGAATCTAAAAGCAGCTTTCACGATAGAAGGCGCTACATTTGACTATTCAGACGCAGCTTCAGGTACTACGTCAATCGTCTTTAAGGGAGACCACGATGGCGCGCCGCTTTGGTATTGGCCGTTTGGTCACGTTATAAGGGATTGGAATTTTGACATTGTCGCAAATCCTGCGCCAGGTCAGTACAGATATCTTGAATTTTCTGTTAAGGCAAGTTCAGAGAAAACCAGAGGAATAACTGTAGGTTTCCCATCACTTGGTGGTTTAGCGTTTGTTTTTGGCGAAAGAACTGAAAATACCGGAGGATATCCGATAAAAGTCACTGACACAGTACCTACAGAGTGGGTGACGGTAAGGTATGACCTATATGCGACCTTAGGAAACCGTGAAGGACGTATATACGATTTACGCGTTGGAACTAAAGGCGATGGCGCAAAGATTGATAACATCATTCTGCGCAGAACCTTGGATTAAATTATATTATCGTAGGGTCAGGTTTTTATAAAGAAAATCTGACCCTGCACGCGTCTTATATGTATTATGTTTTTTGTTAAATAATTTGTATTGTTATATGCGGAGCTTTTTATGCGAACTTTAATTATCCTTATGCTGTTATTATTTTCTTCTTTGTCCCTTTTTTCTCTGACAACTTCTGAACTTATAAGTCAAATAAATAATTCGAAAGTCGGCGACACTATAAATATACCTGCCGGTGTTTATGAATTTGACAAAGAGTTATCATTAACGAAATCTATAACGCTAAAGGGGGAAGGACATGATAAAGTCACCCTTGTTTTCAAAAGCGAAAATGGAATTACAGCAGCGGGAAGGATAAGTGTAAATATTTCCGATTTAAGCATTATGGGCGCTAAGAACTGTGGTATTAAAGTAAGCAATATAGTAGATAGCGAAATCGCAAGAGTGAAGGTGACCGGTTCACTAAACGGTATTTCAGCGAGCAATTCCTCTGTTTTGACCATCTCATCTTCAGTTTTTTATGGGTGCAAAAGCGGAGCAACTATAAATAATTCCAACAAGTTTGCTCTTTTGAACTGTACTTTCTATAATAATGACATTATGGCTTTGTCGCTAAACAACTCTATGGGGGCGGTTTGTAATAATATCTTTTCCAATAACGCTATGGCTATATATATAAACTCTAACGCATATTCTAACCCTGCAGCGTATTTTATAGATTACAATTTGTACTTTGGTACAGTTATCGGAAAAGCGCGCGACAGTGCTATTTCTTCCCTTGATAGCTGGAGGAGTTTGGAAGGGTATGACTACCATTCCACTTATTCTGCTATAGAATTTAAAAACCCTAGCAAAGGCGATTTTACTCCGGTAACTTACCAATTTTGGCGTCCTCTTTTGGTTTCTCAAGGTTTTTCAAGTGATATCAATACTCTACGAAAAGCGTACAAGAAAAACCCAATGTATGTAAATACGGTTGGCGAAAATGTAGAAATGCCGGAGCTTAAAGATGTTAGTTTAGATATAAATGGGAATAAAATTGTTGATACTGTCGGTGCGGTTATGGCTGTTTCAGACATTGTTTCACCACGCCCTGCAGATGGAAAGTTTACCGTTAGCGCTGATGAAGGATATAAATCTGCCGGGCTTTATGACAACAAAGGGCAAAATATTTTATGGCTTTTTGACCTTTTGCCTTTGAGAAGGGGAGAATATGAGTTTTGGATTCCGTCACACGACACCCGGGGCAATCAAATCCCTGCCGGCAATTACATATTAAAGGTTTCTGAAGCAAATTTGTCATTAAAATATATTGATACGCTCGGCAACAATCCGCAAGCGCCAAAAGAACCAACTACATATGGTAGTGCCTATGCATATAAAGCTATTTTTGCTTTTTATGGACAACAGTTAGCAGTCTTTAATAACAGTTCGGAATCGCAAATACAAGTCAGAGATATGAACTATAATATGTCGCAAGAACTATGGAATATCCCGGGCAGTCAAGAAATGTTTGGAGTTTGCGGAGCAAATTACCGAAATATATATATGCTAAAGGCAGCGAATGAAAATGAATATATGTTGCAACGCATAGGTCGTCGCGGTGTTTTGGAGGTATTTTCTAATGGTGAATACGGCATTAGCATTAACCGTCAAGATGTTGGCGAGATTAATGGCATATGTTATTTTTTTGATAATGCCTATCAAGAAAAGCTGTTTATGGCATCCCCGTCACACGATAAACTGTACAACGCTTTTAACACAAATGAAACTATTGCGGTCAAAAATCCAAAATCACCTGTTGCAGATATGGCACGTGAAATTATTTGGCTTATATCCGGTGACAAGACTATTTTAGTTATTGATTTTAATGGTGAAGAGATTTCAAGAATAGAACTTGATTTTGACATTTGTTCTTTGTCGGTGAACGGTAATTTTGTTGCCGTATCTTCTATTTCTTTGGGTCAAGTTATAGTTTATGATATAACAAACTTTGATTCACCGGTAGAGATAACTCGCCTTGGAACCGGTGACGGTCCTTATGGAAAAATAGAGCCTGAGCGATTTGAATTTAAAAATATAAACAAAGAACAAGTTAAGCGAGGCGTTGGAAATATAGATATTTCTGCTTCAGGCGATTTGCTTGTAAATGATAACAGAGGCATAAAGCTTTTTAATTACAACGGTGAATTGACAAAAGACTTTACCGGTGTTTTGGCAGAAGACATTGATGTTGTGAAGCCACTTAACGATGAATATGACATAGAAATCTTAGACAAAACTTATAATGTTTCCATGTTATATAGCGAAAAGACGAATCAAAAATCTCCGGGATATTATTATCAAAAGTCTGAAGAGCAATTTTCTATTGCTGCAAAAACTATTGCTGGATTTTCTTATAGTATGGATGCCGACACCTGTCAGGTTGAAGTTCGCAGTAACGACGGTTTGCTGCTCGGTATTCTCGGTACTCCGACAGAGCTGTTTTGGCTTGGGCGTCGACTTGATAATAGATCTCAATTTAATGTGGCAAAGAGCGAGAGTGGAACCCATTATGTAGTTATGGGAAACGCCGGCAATAGTGCTATTTGGCTTAACAGAGTCGAAAATACCGGTGCTGTTTCTGTTTTAGAATATCCTGTTGTTATTACCGAAGGTATGGAAAACTCAAACAAGGCGAGCGATCCGCAAAAAAATATGTTGGAGCGTAATGCAGATGTTGAAAGCTCCCCGATAGTTATCAAAAAGCTAAATACTCCCATTACCTTTACAGGGCAGCAGAGCTTGCTCGCTTGGCGTGAACTTTTGCCGACTCCACAAATCTTTTTGACCCCGGAATTAGTTGTAAATACTGCCGGACAAAAGATTGGAAATATTTCTGATATCAGCGGTCTCATGCGCTTGGCTTACAATGTAGAAGGTGCTACTCCCTACCTCTATGGGCAGCTTCTGACTTTTGATGATATCGTAACGCACCATCAGCCGATAAGCCATGTTTATGAACATGACGCTTTAGAGCTTATTATCAATAGCTATATTACGGGCATTAAGCTTAATATTACAAAAACTACTGATAAGGGCGATATTATTTTGCGCGATGGTTGGTCAACCGGCAGCTTTGAACTTGATGCCATCTCTGCTCCGCGCTTGATAACTGTTTTGCAAAACGGTTTAGAGGTTAGCGAACGGAAATTGTTGGAAGATATTTATGGCGTGAATCTACAGAACACACGAGTTATCATTACAGAATTTAAAATTCCTCTCACTAATGATGTTTTTAAAGGACATGAAGATGAATTACCGATTGTAAAAAGCGGCGAGACATTCCGTTTAGGCGTTGCACTCAGCGATAATGACATTCCGGGTACGGATGCAAAAAAAATGATTGTTATGCCATTTTTCTACAACGATACTGCTCATAAAGATGCCGGCGCGATAGCTGTTTTTGAATGAAAAGAAATAAACTACATTACTCTTTTTTAATATTCGTACGCTTTATTGATTATAAATAGCAAAAGAGACCTCAATTTTTCTTTACAAAATTGCGATATTATGATAAAATATAGTAATGGAAATAGGAATAATAGGTCTAAGCACAGTAGGGAAATCTACTTTATTTAATATCGTCACAAAGAATTTCGTTGACACCGGTTTTGCAGCCGCAAATAGCGGTCCCAATATTGGGGTTGCAAAAGTGCCCGACGAGCGTCTTATATGGCTTCATAATAAATTTAACCCGAAAAAAACTACACACGCAACAATAAATTTCGTTGACGTTGCGGGCATATCACAGAATGACAGCAAAAATGAGTCCTTTGATGGAAAGACATTGTCTGCGCTAAAGGCGGTCGACGCGCTTATTCATGTTGTGCGTCTCTTCGACGACCCGGCGATTCCCTTTGCGCAGGAAACTATAAATCCTGCTCGCGACATTGCAACAGTGGAAAATGAGTTACTGCTCAGCGATATGCAGATTACTGAAAATCGTATTTCACGCTTAGAGCAAGATATTGCGCGGAACAGAAATAGAAAAGAGGCAGAGCAGGAATTACCACTTTTAAAGCGCATTTATGAGCACCTTTCCTCAATGCTCCCTTTGCGTACATTAGAGTTCAATGATGACGAGCTAAAAGTAATAAAGGGTTACACTCTTTTGACGCTGAAACCCATGATTTATGCGTTTAATATGGGTGAAGATGACGAGTTTGCCTCTGATATGGTAGAGGGCGCAGTTGTCAAAGAAGAAAATGATATGCTTTTTATAAATGATACGCCAACTATTGTTTTTAAGGGGAAAATTGAGGAAGAGATAGCTAAACTTGATGAGGAAGAGGTTGCAGAGTTCTTGTCAGCAATGGATATCGCTGAGCCGGCTGCTGCTCGCCTTATCCGCACAGCGTATTATGCGCTTGATCTCATTTCTTTCTTTACTGTTGGCGAAGATGAGTGCCGCGCTTGGACTACAGTCAAGGGAGATACTGCTCCTATGGCTGCCGGACGTATCCATAGTGACTTGGAGCGCGGATTTATTCGCGCAGAATGTTTTAGCTACGATGACCTGTACCGTTTAGGTAGCGTGAACGCTATAAAAGATGCCGGACTGTTTCGTCTTGAAGGGAAAACTCATATAGTTGCAGATGGCGAAATCTTGAATATTAGGTTTAATGTATAAGGAAAATATCATGCAAACTTCACGAGAATTAGTAAGAAGAACCTTGACCTTTGATAATCCTGAGCGACCCCCGCGTGATCTGTGGGATCTTCCGTGGTGTCAGATGAATCATCCGGAGAAAATGAACGAAATTCGGGCTAAATACCCTGTAGATATTAGCTATGCCATAGATGTCTACAACCCCTCATCAAGGGCTTCCGGAAACCCATATTTGGCAGGTTCCTCTATTGACGATTGGGGTGTCGAGTTTGAGAGCATATTTTCCGGCATTATCGGCGAGGTAAAGACTCCTGTTGTTGCTGATTTAAAGGACTGGGACGACGCAGAACCACCTTATGAGACGTTACCTCTTGATAATCTTCAAGGCGCGCGCGATACGGTTAATAAATCTTGTGGAGAAAGTGATAAATTTATTATAATGCCAAGATGCGCAAGGCCGTGGGAGAGATACCAATTTTTGCGTACAACGCTGGAAGCTATGTATGATGTTATGGATCAAGAGAAAGAATTTTTCAAATTAATTGACAAAATACAGGCATATTACTTAAAAGAGATGGAATTTTGGGCATCCACCGATGTTGATGCGCTCTACTTTATGGACGACTGGGGAAGCCAAACACAGCTTTTAATACCATATGAGGTGTGGAAACAGGTGTTTAAGCCATTATATAAAGAGTACTGTGATATGGCAAAGGCGAGCAATAAGTTCATATTTATGCACTCAGATGGCTTTATTGAGGAAATTTATCCGGACTTGGTAGAGATGGGCGTATCTGCGGTGAACAGTCAGCTCTTCTGTATGGATTTTGATAACATCGCTAAGATAGCTAAAGGGAAAATCACATTCTGGGGTGAAATTGATCGTCAGCACATCTTGTGCGACCCTAACCCTGAAGTTGCGCGCGAGGCAGTACGGAAAGTTAAAGCAAAATTAGGTGGAGTAGGGGGAGGGCTTATCGCGCAATTTGAGCTTGGCCCTTGGAGCAATTTGGATGTTGCTTGTCACGTATATGATGAATGGGAGAAATAAAGAATGTCTAACCGACATGGTATAGTTTGCGCAGGCGTATCCTGCCTTGATCTGTTTATTTTAGGCACTTCGCCGCTGATGACTCGCGAGAGCTTAAGTCTTGCCACAGGCGCTGAATATAGGGCCGGAGGGGCAACCTCAAATACCGGCAAGGCGCTCTCCAGAATGGGGCAATATGTTGAGTATATGACCGTTATCGGCAATGATGAAAACGGAAATATACTTAAAAATATGTGGGAAAAAGATGGCATTAACTTGGACACTGTTACATATCACGAGACCATAGGGTCATCTTTGAGTGTATTACCTGTTTATACGGACGGAAAACGGGGCGTTTATTTCAGTATCGGCACAAACGGTGTTACAAGTATTGATAATCTCTTTGGCAAAGATAAAAAGTTTCTTCCTCTTTTAAAAGAGCGCCTAATATTTCACTATGGTTATCCGCCACTTACCCCTATGTTACAGGGTGAGGTATTAGCTGAGATGTTAAAAGAGGTTTACGCGACAGGTATCTTTATTTCACTGGACACAACTCCGGTAACAGCTTCGGGAGAGCTTACAAAGATGCTCGTTCCTTCGCTTAAATATGTGCATTTGTTTGCGCCAAATATTGAGGAAGCATCGCAAATAGCGGGAAATTTTGAAGAGCTTAACGCGCGCGCTGTAAGCCAAGGCAAAGATATTGAAGATGTCATTACTTTGGCGGAATTACAGAGTATCAGCCGAAAATTACTCTCGTACGGTGTTTCTATAGTTGTTTTGACAATGGGCAAACGTGGCGCGTATCTTTGCACTGGAAATATTGACGCTATAAATCGCGTTCCCGAATATTTTGAGTTAAGCGAAAGCGAAGCCAATGTTGCGGCGTTTATTCCGACCTTTGATATCCCTGAGGCGATAAACACTACCGGTGCCGGTGACACCTTTACCGCTGGCATTCTGACCGGTTTGGTAAATAAACAGGGAAGTTTAACAGAGATTATTAAGGTAGCGCAAGCTGCTGCTGCTATACATGTCTCAACAGTAGAAGGGATACAGTCATATAGCCATGTTGTTGAGGCAGCAAAAACCATGAATGTGAGAGAATAATGAGTAAGACATTTGTACAATTTGGCGCAGGAAACATTGGACGTTCTTTTATATCACAACTCTTTTCTGCCGGCGGCTATGATGTGGTCTTGATAGATGTTGATAAGGAGCTTGTACGTCTATTAAATGAGCGCGGAAGCTACCCGATTTACCTTGCCGATGATGAAGCGCCTGAAACTATAACAGTAGAAAATGTTAGTGCTATAGACGGTAATGACGCTGAATCGGTCATAAATGCGCTTGCGACAGCTGATATAGTGGCTACTGCTGTTGGGGCTAACGCACTTAAATATTTATATAAAAATATCGCGGCAGGTATCGTAAAACGTGAAGGCAGACCGCTTGATATTATCCTTGCCGAAAATCTTCGTAACGCATCAGATATTCTAAAGCAGGGAGTGAGCGAGTACCTTTCGCAAGATATTGATGTTAATAAAGCGTTAGGCGCGATAGAAACCTCAATAGGAAAGATGTCGCCGCTTTTGACCGCTGAGCAGAAGGCAAAAGATCCGCTTTTAGTTTGCGCTGAAAAATATAATACCCTTATTTTGGATAAATTGGCGTTTTTAAACCCGATTCCCGATGTGAAAGGACTTTACCCAACGCCATATATGCCGGCGTATGTTGACAGGAAACTATACATTCATAACTTAGGGCATGCGACTGTTGCTTACCTTTCTTATAAAAAAGATAAAGATATTGAGTATATTTGGCAGGCGTTGGAAGATAAAGAGATTTATAATTCCGCTAAAGAAGTGATGCTCACGAGCGGCGAGGCGCTTGTGAAAACATATAGTGACGCATACACAATTGAAGACATCAAGGCACATATTGATGACCTTTTAAAGCGTATGGCAAACAAGGCGCTCAAAGATACTGTTTACCGTGTCGGGCGTGATTTAAAGCGAAAGTTGGGAAGGGATGACCGTATTATCGGTGCTATGACATTGGCTTTAAATGCAGGTGTGGACATTAGCAAGATGGCTATGGTCGCGCGCATTGCCCTCGATTTTGCGGCTACTGATGAAGCTGGGCAGATGTTCCCGTCTGACGTAGAAGTGCTTGATATGGTTAAAGAAAAAGGATACAAAGCAGCTTTGATTCATATATCCGCTTTGGATATGAATAACGCTACAGATGAAAAAATCTTAGAGGAGATAACTAAAAATGATAACTAAAGCTCAATATGAGGATTCAAAACAAAAATTGCTTAACGCTTTTTCAAAAGCCGGAATTGTTTTAACTGACGAAGAAAAGAATAATGTAGAGGTAGCTGATTTTGGTCTTGGTGAATTGGAAGAAATAGGTCTTGAGCTTATTACCTATGTCAATACCGATAAAGTTTGTTCAAAAGAGCTTTTCCTGCTCCCGTGGCAGATTTGTCCTGAGCATCGCCACCCGTCACTAAACGGCAAAGACGGAAAAGAGGAAACTTTCCGTTGCCGCGCCGGTGAAGTTTATCTTTATGTGGAAGGCGAGGCGGTCGCATCACCTAAGGGCAAAGTTCCCGAAAAGAGAAAAGACAGTTTTACTGTGTGGCACGAAATAGTCCTTTACCCGGGTGAACAGTACACACTTTACCCGAACACCTTGCATTGGTTTCAAGGCGGTCCTGACGGCGCGATAGTTTCCGAATTTTCAACACACAGCACTGATGATGCGGATATATTTACCGATCCTGATATTCAGCGCACTCCTGTAGTGGAATAAGTCGATTGGTTAGTATAAAACAGGGGTAATCTTCAAAAATCACCCCTGTTTTTGCTTTTAGATAGACAAGCCGATAAGCTATATTAAATAACCTTAAAGACAAGATGATTTTTTTCTGCGAACTCTTGAGCTAAAGATCCTTTTGGCGCACATATAACAGGGTCTAGTCTTACTAATAAAGAGGGCATATACTTTATTTCCGTGTTTTTACCTTTAATAGTGATTTCTTTTAAATTTGTACAACCATCGAATGAGCTTCCTTGTAATGTTTCAACTTTAGCCGGTATGGTTATTGCCTTTAACGATATACAATCTTTAAAGGCATTATGCGATAAAAATTCCAAGCTCTCAGGCAGTGTAACTTTTTCTAAGTTTTTACAGTTTTCAAACGCATTACGCCCACCAATTTTAGTGATACCTTCAGAAATGGTTAACTCATATATATCATCATTATCTATAATTGAATAAAGCCCTATAGACTCTATTTTAACGTTAGATATTTTGTTTGGTATGATGAGATGTCCATCAGTTATTTTTCCTCTGTAGTTTAAAATAGTGCCGTCAAATATTACATAATCATCATTCACATAACTGTTTCTATATGATATATATTCTATATTAGCTACACTTCCAAATAGAAATGTAGGATGAACTTCAGCTGTGTCAGGTATTTTAAGCGTTTTTAAGTTTGTACAATTCCAAAAAGCGAGTGTGTTTATTTTTGTAACACTATCCGGAACATTTATTTCTTTAAGGTTAGGACAGTGTTGCATTAATCCTCCGCTTATAAATTTAAGGTTCGTCGGTAGGTTGATAGTTTCAACAAGTGGCATAGAAAGTGCACTGCTTCGCATATCGGTTATTGTATTTGGAATAGTCAGCTTTTTTATCTTATTTGAAACTCTTGGATGAATAAATTTTAGATGAAATTCACCATACTTCTTAAATGCTTTTTCGGAATGCGATATACGGTCTACAATCTTGGCGTTAAAAAAATATATATTGGAAGAAACATCAAATGCACTGGTCTCGATGCTTGTTATATTTCTGCCAAAAACTTTTTCCGGAATGGTTAGCTCTTCGGCGTTTCCTAAGTAGCCAACTATAGCGTTTCCTTTAACTATAAACCCTTTGCCGATTAGCAGATAACCGGTACAAAAAATAACTGTAAGCACCAAAATACCGATAAGCGTTAAACCGAAGATTTTGAACGCTTTTTTAACTTTGGATCCTCTTTTTTTAGTGTCTAAAGACACATTATTAATGTCATTCATTTGTCATCCCCCCCCCCATACCATTAGTTATATTATATATTTTTTTGCAATAAAAGTCAATATATTTTAAAGAAAAAGGGACAACAAAATGTTGTCCCTTAAAAGCATTTATTTAATGCAAATGTTTTATTGACGTTGCTCTATCGGAATAACCTTTAAATCTTGTGGACCGGTGTATTCGGCACGCGGTCGGATGATTCTGTTGTTTGCCCACTGCTCTAAAATATGAGCTGTCCATCCTACTACACGACTGCAAGCAAAAACAGGGGTAAAGAGCTCGGTCGGGATGCCGATGGCAGTGTAAAGCGTTGCTGAGTAAAAGTCAACATTCGGGTAAACCTTGCTGTTCTCAGACATTACTCTTGCAACCTCTATTGAGATATCGTAAAGCGTGGTGTCACCGGCCTTTTCGCACATCGTTTTCGCGTATTTTTTAAGCAAAATAGCGCGTGGGTCTTCGGTTCGGTAAACTCTATGCCCAAATCCCGGGATTTTCTTCTTGTTTTTAAGCGCGTCTAAAACCCATGCTTCTGCTTTGTCTGCACTGCCAATCTCTTCTAACATCTTCTTGACTTCTTCATTTGCGCCACCGTGCAACGGACCTTTCAAAGCTCCTATCGCGCTTGTGACTGATGAATATATATCGCTCATAGTTGCGGCTGTGACACGTGCGGCAAACGTTGACGCGTTGAGCTCATGGTCTGCGTGCAATGTGAGCGCAATATCAAACGCTTTTACAGCTTCGGGGTCAGGGCATTCTCCGGTAAGCGTGTATAAGAAGTTTGCGGCAACACCTTGCCCGCTAATGGGCTGAATCGGCTCTTGACCATTTCTTAATCTATGGTGCGCAGTCACTAAAAGGGGAATGCGCTCTGTTAAGCGCTGTGCTTTTCGAAGTGACGCGTCAAGGCGGGTATTTCCGCTGTCAGGGTCCCAGTGTCCCATAGAAGAGACAGCTGTTCTTAATACCTCCATAGGCGTTGCTGAGTTGGGGAACATTCTAAGTATCATAGTTGTTTCTACCGGAAGCTCTGTACAGCCGGTAAAGCCATCTAAAAACACTTGATATTCAAATCTATTCGGTAGCCCTTCGTACCAAAGCAAATATGCTACCTCTTCAAATGTGCAGTTTTCAGCCAAATCATTTACGTCGTACCCACGATAAACCAAAATACCTTTTTGCCCGTCAATAAAGCAAATGTTTGATGTACCGATCACTACGTCTTCAAGTCCGGCTTTTGCCATTTTCTGTTCTTCTGCCATTATCTTTTCCTCCTTTACTTTTGTTGTTTTGTGTTATCTTGTTTTCTTATATCCGCACGTTTAATTTTTCCGCTTATTGTCTTTGGAAGCTCCTCCACAAACTCAATGATTCGCGGGTATTTATACGGCGCGGTAGTTTTCTTTACATGCTCTTGCAGCTCTTTTACAAGCTCTTCCGACGGCGTGAAATTCTTGTGCAACACTATTGTGGCTTTTATTATCTGTCCGCGTTGCTCGTCAGGGACGCCTGTAACCGCGCACTCAATAACTGCCGCATGTTCAATTAAAGCACTCTCCACCTCAAATGGTCCAACGCGATACCCTGAAGTTTTTATAAGGTCATCGCCACGCCCGACAAACCAGACGTAGCCATCCTCATCTTTCCAAGCCATATCGCCGGTACGGTAAAACCCGTCGTGCCAAGCGCGCTCGGTGATCTCTTTATCGTTATAGTATTCAACAAAAAGCCCACGCGGCACACCTTTGGCAGTATTAAAGGAGAGTTCTCCTTCTTCGCCGACTTCGCACTCTTCGTCATTCTCATTGATTATAGTCACATTATATCCTGGTGTCGGCATACCTATAGAACCGGGTCGCGGTGTCACCCATGGGAAATTTGCAACGCAAACAGAGGTCTCGGTCTGTCCAAACCCTTCGTGTATTTGAAGTCCTGTACTCTTTAAAAAGGAGTTGTAAACTTCCGGGTTCAGCGGTTCTCCTGCTGTTGTGCAATATTTCAAGCTGCTCAAATCATATTTGCTCAAATCTTCATGAATAAGATACCTTAAAAGCGTTGGCGGAGCGCAGAATGTGGTTACTTTGTATTTCTCCAGCAATCTTAACATTTCAGCGCCGTTAAACCGTTCGTAGTCATAGACGAAGTTAGCGGTGCCACCAAGCCATTGTCCGTAAATTTTCCCCCATGCAGCTTTTGCCCAACCGGTGTCGGCTACCGATATATGCAGTCCGTTATCGACAACATTGTGCCAGTAAACGCCTGTTGTTATGTGCCCCAGCGGGTATGAATAGTCGTGCGCTACCACCTTTGGAAGCCCGGTCGTGCCTGAGGTAAAGTACATAAGCATGAGATCTGTCGCGGTTGTATCTTGGTCCGTGCCAACGGGACGTGCATATTCCGGTGAATAATCTTGGATGTTTTCATCATAGCTTATCCATCCCTCTTCTGTGCCGCCAACCATTATAAGGCGCTCTATGGAAGGACATTGTTCCAGAGCTGAGTTTATCTCATTAATGATTCGCCCCTGATGCCAAGCGATAATACACTTAATGTCAACAGCGTTAGCGCGGTAAACGATATCCTTTTTTGTTAGCATATGGTTAGCCGGAATAGCTATAGCTCCTATTTTGTGTAGTGCAGGGAGCAAAAACCAGTATTCATATCTGCGCTTTAAGAGCAACATTACCTTATCACCCTTATTTACGCCCATAGCGCGCAAAAAGTTTGCGCAACGGTTAGTCATTTGATTTAACTCAAAGAAGGTAAATGTGTGCTGATCGGTATCGTCTTCATTACACCAAACGAGTGCAATTTTGTTTGGGTCAATTTTTGCGTATTCACCGACAACATCATAACCAAAATTAAAGGTGTCGGGGTAGACGACCTCGTAATTTTCTACAAAATCTTCATATGATGTAAAATCGCTCTGTTTTAAATATTTTTTATATAACATAAGACTATCTGTTTTATCCTACTATAATTACATTACAATTGCTAAAAATTTTACCGGACCGCCTTCTGCTTTCATACCGTGAAGGTATTTAGAGTCAAAGATAAGACTATCTCCTTCTTCAAGCACCAGCTCATGACCATTAATTAAAAAGCGCAAAGTGCCCTCCATGACAAAGTCAAACTCTTGCCCCTCGTGTGAGTGAAGAGACGCGCTGTCCCAACTGTCGTCATTGTGCATTTCAAGGGTTACCATGAATGGTTCGGCCTTTTTATTGCTGAAATTAAATGCCAAGGATTCATGTTTGTACCCTGCATTCCTTTCCACTTGCAAGCGTTTATCTTTTCTCGTAACTGAAAATATGTGCAACTTCGGCGCTTCACCTGTTAAAAGTTCGCTCATTTCAATGCCGCAAATGTTTGCGACCTTAGTAAGTACGCTGAGCGGAATATCTGCCTCGCCGTTTTCATATTTAATATATTCAACAGGGTCTATATCTATTTTCTGCGCCATCTCTGCAGCTGAAAAGTCAGAGATTTCCCTTAACTCTTTCATTCTTTGCGCAATCTCTTTTATCTGCTCAAACATAATTTTCTCCTTATGAGATAAGCCCAGTAAAGCCATTTTTAACAATAAGTTTGTCAACGCCGATATATCTTCCGGCAGCTGAAATCATAAGCACAAGCGCGATGATTACCACCATAACCATACTCCATATATAGCTGCTTGCCATTAGTGAGATATGACCGTTTAGAAATATTTTAAATGATAAGTAAAGAGTATGTGCCATAGACGCGAACACAAGAGCACCAAACAGCCGTGTGAAAAGCCCGATTAAAAGGCATAATCCGATGGTGATTTGCACAAAGAGCAAAATGTACACGGTTGACTCTGTGAGATTGAACGCGTGTGGCATGGGCATTGAAACATAATATTTGGTGAGCGGTGACATTGTGCCCGAGAATATGGGCAGATATGTCTTAATATTTATAATTTTTTCAATCCCGCCAAAGAGCAAAAAGGAGCCGAGCAGTAACCTTAAAATGAAAAGTCCTGCTATTTGCGCTCTGCCTATTCCGTATGATTTTCCAGCCATTTTTTAGTCCTTATAATCTTTCAACGCAACCGTAAGCAAAAAGAGTAGGGAAGATAGTCGGTTTAAGTATGATGTGATATCTTTACCTGCTTTTGCTATAACCGCGTACCGTTCTGCTCTTCTGCAGACTGTTCTTGCTATGTTTACCGTAACTTCTGCATTGTTGTTACCGGGTATGATAAATTCTCGTGGCATCTCTATTTTTGCTGTTAATTCGTCTATAATCTCGCTTATATTCTTGATACCTGTAAACTCATACCCGGAGATTAAGCACCCCATAAGGGATATGAGTTCTTTTTGCCTGTCATGTAATATTTTGCTGTATTCATGGTCTGTGCCGAGTGCGACTCTGCACGCCCCCAGATGTGCTGAAAGTTCGTCAATGTTTCCGAGCGCGTTTATTATGGGGGTAGACTTCTTTACTCTCTTTCCACCCATAAGGTCTGTTGTGCCTTGGTCTCCGCGACCTGTGAACCAGCGAGAAAATCTCATGACTTTTACTCCGTAATGTGGCTAATGCCGCGCTCTAAACGTTTTAGCAATCTCTCTTTTCCAAAGAGCTCCATCATATGAAAGAGTGACGGCCCTTTTGTTGCTCCGGAGATAGCGGCGCGGGTAGGGTGGATAACCTTTCCGGCACCTATCTCCAACTCTTCGGCAACAGCACGTATCATCTCTTCATATTTTTCTGATACCGGCTCTCCGTCAAACTCTATAATCTTCTCTTTCAGCTTTAATAATGATTCTTTTACAACCGGGTTTCCGCTGTGAAGCCATTTTGTCTCTGCCTCTTCAGAAAAAGCAAACTCGTCCTCAAACATAAATACTAAGCGGTCAATAAATTCCTTTAATGTCGCGACCTTCTCCTGCTCTAAAAGCACAGCGGATTTCGCGAAAGCTATATCCTCTTTTGAGCTATTGGCATTTATAAAACCTGCCTCTATCAAAAACGGCTCTACTTTTGGGAAAAGTTCGTCGATTGAAAGGTTTCTTATATATGTGCCGTTCATCCAACGCAATTTTTCAATATCAAAAACCGGGGCGTTTGTATTAAATCTCGAGAAAGAAAATTGCTCTTTTAGCTCGTCAAATGAGAATATCTCTTTTCCTTCAGGGTGTGACCACCCTAAAAGCGCGAGAAAATTCAAAAGCGCTTCAGGCAAGAATCCTTCTTGTTTATACCAGTCTAATGATGTATGGTTAAACCTTTTGGAGATTTTGCTCTTGTCGGTGTTTCTGAGAAGCGGCAAATGCGCGAAAATAGGCGCGGACCAGCCGAACATATTATAAAGCATAATGTGTTTTGGTGTTGAGGATATCCACTCTTCAGCGCGAATAACATGGGTGATACCCATTAAGTGATCATCAACAACGCTCGCTAAATGATACGTGGGGTAGCCGTCAGCTTTAAGCAATACTTGGTCATCTATGAGGTTGTTTTCAAATTTCACATCTGTTCTGACAAGGTCGGTAAATACTGTTTCGCCTTCGCTAGGAACTAACATTCGTATAACATATGGGATGTTATTTGCTAACTTTTCTTCTATCTCTTCTTGTGAGAGTTTTAAACAACAACGGTCATATTTATAGTCGCTGCCATCTTTTTCCTGCTTCTTTCGCATATCTTGCAAGCGATCTTTATCACAGAAACAGTAATAAGCGTGTCCACCCTCTATAAGTTCTTTAGCATATTTTTTATATATATCAAGTCGCTGACTCTGTACGTATGGTCCAAACTCTCCGCCAACGTGCGGACCTTCGTCCGGTGTCAACGATAGCCAATCCATTGCCGCAAATATCGCCTTTTCGCTCGTTTCGCTGTACCGTGAGCGGTCGGTATCCTCGATTCTGAGGAGGAATTGACCACTGTTCTTGTGCGCGAAAACTTTGTTGAAAAGCCCTATATACGCGGTTCCTATATGTGGGTCACCGGTTGGTGACGGTGCTATTCTTGTTCTTATATTTGCCATGTTTTATTATATCAGCTCCAATAAATATGTTATATAATTATACCATATTCTGCATTTATTGTAAAGATATAAAAAGGTAATTTCGTGAGCAAAAGTAGCGTCGTCTAATCTTTTAAAGGGCGGATATACAAAAAAAGAGTTAATAATGCTATTTTATTGTGGTGGAATGATTTGCCAAAGAGCGGAATATGTGTTATAATATTTACTGTAGAATGATAAGAGTTATAGGTATAGACCCCGGGTTACAAGTAGCAGGGTATGGAATTATAGAGGTCGCGGCAAATAGATTAATTGCTGTTGCGGGTGGCACTATAAAGCCGACTGCTAAAGATTTGCCCACAAGATTGCTGGAGATACATGACGGGCTTTTGGCTGTCCTAAAGGAGTATTCACCGCAAGTAGCGTCGGTTGAGGATCTCTATACCACTTACGCGCACCCCAAAACCGCAGTACTTATGGGGCACGCGAGGGGGACTGCTATTTATACATTGGCAGAAGCGAATATACAAGTTTATAATTATACGCCGACAGAGGTAAAAAGCGCGGTTACAGGGTATGGAAGGGCATCTAAAGAACAGATGCAACTCATGGTTACAAAGTTGTTGGGGCTTGCGGAAAAGCCCAAATATGACCATATTTCTGACGCGTTTGGTATGGCGATTTGTCACATAAATAGGGAAAGAACAAAAGAACTTACTCAGTCAAGGAGTTTTAGACGTTAATGATAAATATTATTTCAGGAGAGCTCATATCGACAAAGCCCGCATCTTTAACTCTTTTAGTTGGCGGCAGTATTGGGATAGAAGTTTTAGTGCCACCGGCGATTATCCAATCTTTGCCTTCAACATCAAAGGGCACAGAGATTACGCTTATCACATACTTTTATTTGCAGATAGAGCAATCAAAGGGTGTACCGGTGATTATCGGCTTTTTAACAGAAAATCAGCGGGATTTCTTTGAGGAAATTTTACGCGTTGCCTCTATTGGGCCAAAGACAGCGGTAAAAGCTATGAGTGAACCTGTTTCAAGTATAGCGCGTGCCATAGAAAGCGGTGATGTTCTTTTTTTGACCCGTCTCAGCGGTATAGGGAAGCAAAAAGCAAAAGAGATTGTCGCGAAATTGCAGGGGAAAGTTACCGCATATATGTCAGAAGAAGACAGAGTTACTCAAGGTGCTTTAGGAAAAGTTGAGCCACAAAACAGTTGTTATGATGAGGTTCTCATTATTTTGCAGCAATTGCAGTACACCAAAACCGATGCTGATGCCATGATAAAAAGGGCAATGCAGCAGAATCCGGATTTGAGCACGACCGAAGAAGTTTTGGATGCTATTTACAAAAATAATTAGGAAAAACTTTATGTTTACAGGCATAGTTGAAGAGATCGGGACTATAACAAATATAAAGCAAGCGCAAAATATGGTTGAGCTTGAGATAGAGGGGGGTATCGTCACAGAGGATATCGCACTTGGCGACAGCTTGGCGACAAATGGTGTCTGCCTTACCGTTTCAAAAATAACGGGTAAAAAAGTTTGCGCTTCAGCTATGCCCGAAACTATCTCGCACACTATATTTTCGCGTGTGAAAGTGGGCGATAAGGTCAATCTTGAACGCGCAATGCAACCCTCGGGGCGGCTTGGCGGACATATCTTGACCGGGCACGTTGACGGCGTTGAAAGATTGCTTTCTGTTTCCGGGCAAGGGTTGGAGAAAAATTATACGTTTTCACTTAACTCTCAGTACGCGAGATTGGTTGCGAAAAAGGGGTCTGTCGGCATAAATGGCGTGAGCTTGACCGTGACCGATGTGACAGAAAGTACATTTTCTGTTTCTTTGATTCCGCATACTGTGGAAAATACGACCTTGCGCGATATGAAAATCACTGACGAGGTAAATGTGGAAGTGGATATTATAGCGCGCTATATAGCGCGACTATTGGGGAAAGATGATAATCAAGGGTTGACCCTTGAAAGGATGGTGGAGCTTGGCTTCTAGTTTATTTAATATTATTGATGATATCATATTTTTGGCGTTACGTGAAGATATGGGGACCGGTGACATTACCGCTGAGAGTACTATTGACAGTAAAGCAACACTTACCGCAACCTTCACAGCTAAAGATGAGGGTGTTATCGCGGGGATTGATACAGTAAAGAGAGTTTGGGAGATTTTGGACTCTAACCTTGTCTTTGAGTCGTTTATGACGCGTGGCGACAGGGTGAAGAGTGGCGACAAAATAGCGACAGTCTCAGGGAACGCTGTGAATATATTGACCGGTGAGAGAACCTGTCTTAACTTTATGCAGCGCGCAAGCGGTATAGCGACACTTACGGCAAGGTATGTTCAAGCTGTAGCGCACACCAATGCTCGTATCGTGGACACGAGAAAGACTGTTCCGGGCTTAAGGGTGCTTGATAAGTTTGCGGTTTACGCAGGCGGCGGTGATAATCATAGGTTTTCGCTCTCTGACGGTGTTTTGATAAAAGATAACCACATTTTAGCTTCCGGCTCAATTACCGAGGCGGTAAAGCGCGCGAAAAGATACGCTCCGCACACAGTAAAAATAGAGGTGGAATGCGAGAATATGGATCATGTGCGAGAGGCACTCAGCGCAGGTGCTGATATTTTGATGCTTGACAATATGAGCTGCGATATGATGCGTGATTGTGTGCACCTTTGCTCGGGCAGAGCGATGACTGAGGCATCCGGTGGCATTACCCTTGATAATGTTGCGGAAGTTGCGGAAACAGGGGTTGATCTTATCTCTATAGGCGCGCTTACACATTCAGCGCTCGCGCTTGATATATCGTTGGATTTTTAAAGTTTATGGTTGATTTTTTAGATTTACAGACAGAGTTTAACCGCTACAAAAATGAGGCAGAAGAGCTGATGGAGCGGTTAAATATCGCCGGGCGAAAAGAAAAACTTATTGAGGTAGAACAGCTGTCGGAAGATGTTTCTTTGTGGAATGATCCGGATAACGCGGCAAAAGTTATGGCGGAAATTTCGCGCCGAAAGGCAGATTTTGCGCCGTGGAGACGCCTTGAAGGGTTGTTGGACGATACGAAGGCATTGCTTGAACTCGCAATAGAGCTTGATGATGAAGAGAGTAAGGTTGAGATAAAGGCAAACGTAAAAGAGATTGATGTGCTTTTGTCAAAGCTTCATACTGAGGCGCTGTTCGCGGATAAGTATGACCACGCGAACGCTATTTTGGAGATAAATGCCGGTGCCGGCGGAACTGAGAGCTGCGACTGGGCGAGTATGCTCTCTCGTATGTATTTGCGTTGGTGCGAGCGGATGGGCTATAGTGTCGATATTATCGACAGTCTTGACGGTGAGCAGGCAGGCATAAAGTCTATGACTTTGGAGATAAAGGGTAATAATGTTTACGGTTACCTAAAGTCCGAGCGTGGTGTTCATCGCCTTGTACGCATTTCTCCGTTTGATTCGCAAAATCGTCGCCATACCTCTTTTTGCTCTGTTGATATTATTCCTGATGTTGACGATAACACGGACATAGAGGTTCGGGATGAAGATATAAAAATCGATACTTATAGGGCTTCGGGAGCAGGTGGGCAGCACGTAAATAAGACAGAATCTGCCATACGCATCACCCACCTTGCTACCAATATTGTCGTTACTTGTCAAAATGAGCGTAGCCAGTTAAAAAATAAAGAGAGCGCCATGCGTGTTTTAAAGGCACGCCTGTTAGAACGTGAGCGCCAAGCAAAAGAGGCGGAACTGAATAAAATCCGTGGCGTGCAGAGCGATATTGCCTGGGGAAGCCAGATACGCTCATATGTACTTCAGCCGTACACGATGATAAAAGACCATAGAACAGAGCATGAAACAGGAAATGTTTCCGCTGTTTTGGATGGCGACTTGGATGATTTTATGGTAGCGTATTTGCAGATGCTTTCCAAGGAACGCTCCGAAGAAGTATAATAAAGGAATAATAATGACAATGAAAAGAGAACCTAATTTCAATAATCTACTCTCAGTTTTAAACCGAGAAGCTCCTTCTCGCGATACGCTGTTTGAGTTCTTTTTGAATGACCCATTATATAAGCATTTAGCGGGCTATAGTGATGCTTTGCCAACAGACAGAGTGGAATACCTAAAGGTAATAGCCGATGGTTTTATGGGAGCAGGGTATGATTATGCGACCATTACCGCGTTTAATCTCGGCATAGAGTTTAAGGCAAAAGAGCACGCCTCAAAGGCGAGCCGTTCTATGAGCGAGACCGCTATTATCACAGACTGGAAGAGCTTTGAGGAGTATGTTTGGCCTGATTTGGACAAAATAGACTACTCTTGCCTTGATGTTATCGGCGAACATTTACCTGCCGGCGCGAAGATAATCGTTGCGGGTCCGGGTGGCGTTTTAGAAAACGTTATGTCCCTTGTCGGTTACGAGCCGATGTGTTATATGATTTATGAAGACCCGGAACTCATAAGCAAGGTTTTTGAAAAAGTGGGCTCAACATTAGTTAAGTATTATGAAACTTGCGGAAAATACAAACATGTCGGCGCAATGATTTCAAATGACGACTGGGGTTTTAATACTCAAACAATGCTTTCTGTTGCAGATATGAAACAGTATGTTTTTCCGTGGCATGATGCTATAGTTTCCGCTATTCACGGAGCGAATCGTCCGGCGATTCTCCATTCTTGCGGCAATTTATCCCTCATCATGGACGATATTATTGATGGGCTAAAATATGACGCGAAACACTCTTATGAGGACAATATTATGCCTGTTGAGGCGGCGTATGACCTGTACGGCAAGCGCATAGCTATTTTGGGTGGTATAGATTTGGACTTTGTCTGCCGCGCTCCTCTTGCGGATCTGAAATACCGCTGTCAAAAAATGGTAGAAAAGGGCAGGGCAGGCGGTTATGCTCTTGGCACCGGTAACAGCGTTCCCGAATACGTTCCGTATGAAAATTACTTTGCTATGACCGGGGTTGCTACCGGGTAATTTGCAAGTTAAACTAAAGGGGAAGGGTTGCTTTTAAGCGCAACTCTTCCCCTTTAGTTTATCTCTCTTAAGAGAATTAGATGTTTTTCAAATTGTAAAATGCGTTCTTGCCGGCGAATGTTGCCATAGAACCGAGCTCTTCTTCAATGCGGAGGAGCTGGTTGTATTTAGCAACGCGGTCAGTACGGCTTGGAGCGCCTGTCTTAATCTGACCGGCGTTTGTAGCAACTACTAAGTCAGCGATAGTTACGT
>JGI994J12354_10000134_pt1 | contig 67796 bp, 57 predicted proteins | sample IntmicLarv3ML3BL_FD_12354 | JGI IMG/M metagenome (IMG submission 12354) | reverse complement strand
GAACGCTATTTCCTTAGGCTAAAGCGATTCCGTAAAATATTTACACGGTACGATAAACTAGATAGTGTATTCGCAGGATTTATTTTATTTGCTATGATTATTGATACTATAGTGTGAACAGGCTCTAATAAACAAGGTTTTATGGTGTTTCAAAAATATATATATAAAAAATATCTATATATAATTGTATTGATAATTTAGAAAAGAAAAAAATGAAAATCGGTTTTGTTCGTGAAGTTATATGAAAGCACCAAAAGTATTTGAAAAGTTAGATTTTTTGCGAAAAAAGTTTGTGAAATTTTACCCAAACCCCTTTACAAAATTGCAAATTTATGCTATATTTCATAAGGTAGTAAAATTTATAGGAGAGACTGATGTCAACAACATGCTATTGTTCAGAGGATAAAGTTAATGAGATTCTGTCAAAGTACACAAGCGGCAAAGCAGAATATCTTATCCCCATACTGCAAGACACTCAGGAAGTTTTTGGCTATTTGCCGGAAGAATCACTTGACTTAATTGCAGCTTATGTCAATGCCTCCCCAACAAAAGTTTTTGGGGTAGCAACTTTTTATAATCAATTCCGTTTAGTACCGGTAGGCAAACATACCATTAAGATTTGCCGCGGTACTGCTTGTCATGTGCGAGGCTCAAAACAGATATTAGATAGCTTTGCTTTAGAGCTTGGGGTAGCACCGGGCGAAACAAGCACTGATGGTGAGTTTACTTTGGAGACAGTTGCGTGTATAGGTGCTTGCAGTATTGCTCCTGTTATCACAATTGATGAAGATTTTCACGGCCATCTCCTTCCGGGCGAGGCTACAAAGCTTATCAAACAGTATAAGGGGGATGCGTAAATTATGAGTCTGTTAGATGTATGTTCACGTCAGGATAGCGCACTGTGCATTGATGAGATGCAAAAAATTGCTGTAGAATCTTTAAAAGGTGAAAAGGATAAGGTTATTATATACCTTGGTGCCGGAACTTGCGGACTCGCAAGCGGTATGACAGGCATCATTCCGGCGTTAAAGGAATGGGCTGAAGGTAATGATAAGAGTATCATATTTAAAGAAGTCGGTTGTTTTGGACTTTGTCACAGAGAGCCGATGATGGATGTTAAATTGCCCGGCAGACCAAGGATTAGCTTTGGGGATGTTGATACGGCTGACAAAGCTTTAGAGATAGTTGGAAATTACATTTTAAAAGATACTATCATTAAAGAAAACGCAATGGGCTATATAGATAGTGAAGACGCTGATAAAAACAGTTTTGAATATAAGGAATTATCAAATCTTTATGATATGCCGATTCTTGCTCGGCAGCGAAGGATAGTTCTTCAAAACAGTGGTATTATAGATCCTGAATCTTTAGAAGAGTATATTGCCCGTGGCGGATATAAGGCGCTTGAAAAAGCTTTAAAAGCTAATGATGATGGTCAGATGGTTTTGGACGAGGTCACAAAGAGCGGACTTAGAGGACGCGGCGGCGGCGGATTTCCAACCGGTCGCAAATGGTCTTTAGCAAGAGTTCAAGAGAATAAACCAAAATATATAGCATGTAATGCTGATGAGGGCGATCCCGGCGCGTTTATGGACCGTTCAGTTTTGGAGGGCGACCCACATCGTGTTATTGAAGGTATGATGCTTGGCGCGCTTGCTATGGGTGCTAACTTTGGTTACATCTATTGCCGCGCTGAATATCCGCTCGCCATTGTAAGGCTTGAAAAATCCATTGAAGATCTAAAAAAAGTTGGTCTTTTGGGCGAAAATATTCTTGGTTCCGGATTTAGTTTTGACCTAAAAGTTAAAAAAGGTGCCGGAGCATTTGTTTGCGGTGAAGAGACTGCGCTAATGGCTTCTATTGAAGGAAAGCGTGGTATGCCAAAACTTCGACCTCCGTATCCGGCTGTAAAAGGACTTTTTGGACAACCGACTTGTTTAAACAATGTTGAGACTTTTGCTAATGTTCCGTCAATTGTTTTAGAAGGAGGCGAATGGTTTGCATCTGTTGGAACTGAAAAGAGTAAGGGAACAAAAGTATTTGCTCTCACCGGTAAGATAAAAAAAGGTGGGCTTGCCGAGATACCTATGGGTACAACCCTTCGTGAGGTTATCTTTGAAGTCGGCGGTGGTATTATAGATGACCGTCCGTTTAAAGCTGTACAGATAGGCGGTCCGTCAGGAGGATGTTTGCCGGAGAAGCTTTTAGATACGGAAGTTGACTATGATAACTTGATAGCAGTCGGCGCTATGATGGGGTCAGGCGGTATGGTTGTCATGGATGACCAAACATGTATGGTTGACTTGGCTCGGTTCTTTATGGGCTTTATAAGAGATGAATCTTGCGGTAAATGCGTTCCTTGTCGTGAAGGTACTACCAGACTTCTTGAGATACTTGAACGGTTAGCTACAAGGTATGAGCCTGTTACAGATGAAGAAAAAAGCGTATTTAACGCGTCAATAGAAATATTGGAAGACCTTGGCAGTGTAGTTAAAGAGACCTCGCTTTGTGGTCTTGGAAACACAGCGCCGAATCCGGTCTTAGCAACTTTGCGTTATTTCCGTGATGAATATGAGGCGCATCTAAATGATCGCCGTTGTCCGGCTAAAGCTTGTCAGGATCTCTTAACTTATTCTATAGATTCTGATAAATGTATCGGCTGTACTGTTTGCGCTAAGAAGTGCCCTGTAAGTTGTATTGACGGCAAGGTAAAAGAAGCGCATCATATTCGTCAGGAAGATTGTATCCGCTGCGGCAACTGTTTGACAGTATGCAGATTTAGCGCGGTGAATGTTCAGTAGGAGGTAATGTAGAGATGACAGATATTATTAATGTAAATATAAATGGTCAGAATTTTGAAGGCAAAGCCGGCAATACTATATTGGACGTTTGCTCTGCTAATGGAATAAAAATCCCGACGCTTTGTTATTTGGAAAAGATGACTCCTACCGGCGCTTGCCGTGTATGTGTAGTTGAAGTAGAGGGACAGCGAAATCTTGTTCCGGCTTGCGCGTTTCCGATAGCCAAAGATATGGTTGTGAAAACTCACTCAGAGCGTGTTATTAAGGCAAGAAAGACTATTGTTGAGCTAATACTTGCTAATCACCCGAAAGAGTGTCTTACCTGCGACAGAAACGGCAGATGTGAGTTGCAGACGCTGGCTCATGATCTGAATATTTCCAATATTCGTTTTGATGGGGCTATGCGCCATTTTCCGGTGGATGATTCCTCTCCTTCAATAGTTCGTGATCCGGAAAAGTGTATTCTCTGCGGTCGCTGTGTGAGGATTTGCGATGAAATACAGACTGTTGCAGCTGTTGATTTTACAGAGCGTGGATTTAACAGCGTTGTCAGTTCAGTGTTTAATCGTCCGCTTTCTCGTACATCATGTGTGAATTGCGGTCAGTGTATTTTAGGTTGTCCTACCGGCGCATTGCGTGAAAAAAGCCATATTGACGCAGTTGTTGAAGCTATTGTTGACCCAACTAAAACCGTAATTGTTCAGGTTGCTCCGGCTATAAGAGCTACTATAGGTGAAGAGTTTGGTATGCCGATAGGAAGCAGAGTTACAGGAAAGCTTGCTGCGGCGCTCAGAAGGACCGGTTTTGATAAGGTTTTCGATACTGACTTTGCGGCTGACCTTACCATTATGGAAGAGGGTAGCGAACTTGTTCATCGCTTAACAACCGGCGGTACGCTTCCTATGATAACTTCTTGTTCACCGGGATGGGTTAAATACATAGAGCATTATTATCCTGAACACCTTGATAACCTATCAACAGCAAAATCTCCGCATGAAATGCTTGGCGCACTATTAAAAAGCTATTATGCTGAACAAGAAGGTATTGATCCGAAAAATATGGTTGTGGTATCTATCATGCCGTGTACAGCTAAAAAGTTTGAAGCACAGCGTCCTGAGCTGTCTAACGACGGAATGCAGGATGTTGACTATGTACTCACAACTCGTGAATTAGGTACCTTCTTACGCACTCGCGGCATTGATTTTGATAATTTGCCGGATGAGCAGTTTGATCGTATATTTAGTACAGGTTCAGGCGCAGGAGCTATCTTTGGTACAACCGGTGGTGTTATGGAAGCAGCGCTCAGAACAGCAAAATTTTTCCTGGTTCCGGATAACGGTAAAGCTGCTGATAAAGTTACATCTGAGATGTTGGAACGCGTCGACTTGACTCCTATTCGCGGTTTAGTCGGAGTTAAAGAGGCAGAGGTTGAGCTTGAGGGCGGAATAAAAGTGAAGGTTGCAGTAGCAAGTGGATTATCTAATGCTAAAAAATTGATGGATGATATTGCTGCAGGCGTTAGTTCTTATCATTTTATTGAAATTATGGGATGCCCGGGTGGATGTATCGGCGGCGGCGGTTCTCCGCTTCCGACCAATGCTGACGTTAAGAAAAAGCGAATGGATGCACTCTATAAGGAGGATGAGTCATTATCACTTAGAGCCAGCCATGATAATCCGGAAGTAAAACGTATTTATGAAGAATATCTCGGCAAACCTCTCGGTGGAAAATCTCATCATTTGCTTCATACACATTATACAAAGCGCGGACTTACCGATTTGTGATTTTGTTATACGAGTTTAATGAAAAAAAGAGCCGCCTTTGTGATAAGCGGCTCTTTTTCTATTTAACTTAGAGGTTATTATCTGCTGTTAGCTGCGAGCAGTGCGTCGCGGTCTTTATAACAATCAAATTTTATATTTTTGTAAATAGCTGTTCCTGATGTAGAATAAGCGTTTACCCACATAGATATAGCTGAAGGTTTACTCCAATTGTTAGCTCCTGATACCGTAGCAGAGTGACCATCTACACCGCCTGAGATTTCTCCGTCTTCACACACAATTCTTATTTTGACCCATTTTCCGGTCATAATAGATCGTACTTCGTCTATTATTGATTTAAAGTTTCCGCTGGTTGCCGGACCGACCATAAATGCCATGTTGCTGAGATTTGAACTCCAATTAGCTCCATATCCTGCATTAATGGCACCGACTCCGATAGCTATTCCTGTACGAGGGTTAACGTCACCGTGCCAAACGTGTTGTCCTGAATCTTCGTGTACATAAAATGACCAAAGGAAATCTACTATATCAACTCCATTATCGTCAAAAATCCTAAATCCGCGCCAGGTTTGCCCTTGTTTGATTTCGTTTGGCTCATAATAATAATCCATTTCAAGAACCCAAATGTTAACATCTTCACCTACAGGGCGTGGTAATGTTCGTTGAAATTCTACAGATTTGCCCGCGTTCGAATAGACGGACTCCCAAGAGTAAGTTGCTATTGCGTTCGCGTCAATAGGAACGGAGATGCCTGAACGTGTTCTGTATGATGACCCCGGATCTTTAAAATATATAGATAGATTTTGTTTTCCACCGGTGGTACCTCCTTGCGCGTCTGTCCAGCCAAAGTCACCGTTTGGAACCCATGGATTATTGTCCTGTGTAACACTCCATGATCCGCCGCTTGTCAAATAGCCGGCACCGACTCCGGCGTTTAGAGCTGAGGCATCTGAAGCATTAAGTATACCGGGAGCATCAGCTTTATTCATAAGAGAATTTTTTGCGACTAAAAGACCGCTTCCGTCAGCATTCATAGCAACGTGCCCGTCAACATAACTGCCGATAGCTCTTCCATCATGAATTTTATTGATCTCACTTGGTAACGCGAGATAATTGTCTTTTGAGCGGCTATCAGCGCTGATAAGAGTACCTAAGGTATCAGTTACCTCGCCCATACCCAGTCCGCCAATATTAACGTTATAGCCATAAGCGTTAGCTACGCTTTTTCCGGCTGTAGGACATTGCAGTGCTTTGCCGCTTACACCAAGCATAGACCAAGCTTCACTAAATGACGGAAAAGTTTCATCATTTTCTTGAACAGCCATTAAAGTAGCGAGAGCAATCTGTTTTTGATTTGAAGTACAAGTAGTCTGGCGTGCTTTTTCACGCGCTTTTGAGAATACGGGGAATAAAATGGCAGCTAAAATAGCTATAATAGCTATAACAACCAGAAGTTCAATTAGAGTGAACCCCCCCCCATTTTTTTCTAATTTGTTTCATGTCTTAATCTCCTAATATGTTTTTGTGAATTTTGAATAAATATTCACATTAATATAATGATACATTTATTTTAAAACATTGTCAAGATATTTTATTATGTTTTGAAAAAATGATATGCTAAGATACACTTTTGATTTGACGAATTGAAACGATAAGGGTATAATAGTTATGTATGACAGATAGTTTATTTTATGATAGCAGTTCAATAGATAGTATAACCGAAGAACTTTCTCCTGACGCGCCGCTTGCCGCAAGGATGCGGCCACGGACCTTAGAAGAATATGTTGGGCAAGACGAGGAACTTAAAAAAGGGCGTCCGCTTCATAACGCTATTTTAAATGATTCCTTAACGTCGGTAATACTTTGGGGTCCCGCAGGGTGCGGAAAGACAACTTTGGCGCATATAATAGCCAGATATACTCGTTCGACTTTTATCCCGTTTTCCGCTGTCACATCAGGTGTTCCGGAACTCAGAAAAATTATCGCAACCGCGAAAGAGCATAAAAAATTTAACGGAACAAAAACACTGTTGTTTGTTGATGAAATTCATCGTTTCAATAAATCACAGCAAGACGCGTTTTTGCCCGTTGTTGAGGATGGAACTATTACTCTGCTCGGAGCAACAACGGAAAACCCGTATTTTGAAATCAATTCCCCACTGCTTTCACGCTCACGATTAGTCATATTAAAGCCGTTGACAGAGGAAAATATTCGGGTAATAATAAAAAGAGCGCTTACAGATGCTGAGCGGGGGTTAGGAGTTTTTGACCAGACAATATCAAATGAAGCGCTTAAACACTTAGCGACATACGCTGCTGGAGACGCAAGGGTTGCGTTGAACGCGCTCGCGGAGAGCTCAGCGCTTACCAAACGCGCTGAAGAAATATCATTAGATAATGTTGAATTAGCGATTTCTAAACATTTGTACCGCTATGACAAAAAAGGGGATATGCACTATGATATAACTTCAGCATTTATAAAGTCTATGCGCGGGAGTGATCCCGATGCCGCGCTTTACTGGATGGCACGGATGCTTATCGGCGGTGAGGATCCTAAATTTATTGCGCGGAGAATTATTATTTGCGCTGCCGAAGATGTCGGTATGGCTGACCCGCTTGCATTAACTATTGCCTCAGCTGCTATACACGCGCTTGAATTTGTTGGAATGCCGGAAGCGCGGATACCTTTGGCTGAAGCCGTTGTTTATGTTGCGACAGCGCCGAAAAGCAACGCGTCATATATGGCAATAGAGCGCGCGTTAGGAGATGTCGAAAGCGGCAAATTGCCCCCTGTGCCAAGAGATTTACGCGATACAAGCTATCAAGGAGCGAAAAAACTGAGGAATGGAGAGAATTATAAATATCCTCACTCCTTTAAGGGACACCATGTGCAACAGGATTATTTGCCGAAAGGTCTTAGAAATGTCAAGTATTATGAGCCGTCCGATCAAGGGTTTGAAATAAAAATCAGTCAGCGGCTTGCTCGTTGGAGAAACGCGCCGACAGGAGATGACTTTGATGAATGAGCAAATTTTTTTACGTTGAAAAATAGTTAGAGTCAGTCTTTTTAGTTTTATCTTAAAAAAACTGACTCTACATTTTATTATCTATTACTATAAAAGAGGTTTAGCGGTTACCCATTTTATATTTAAGAGCGCCGAGCGCTTCTTCTATGCCGCTCAATCGATCGTCGATGCTTACCTTTTCATTTTTTGATACGTGAAGATAAGCTGATATTTCTTCGTGATAGCGGCGAAGGAGAAATATAGCTGCCGCTGTGCCGAAAATAGCGATAGCGCTTATAATAGCGATATTACTTCCTGTATTAGAGTGTGTAGACATGTCCACCTCCTGAAGAGTTTTGTTGTTCATCAAAAACTCGTTTTACAAAGCCTATAAGCTCTTTTGGATTAAACGGTTTTGTCAAGTAAATATCAACACCAAGTGAATAGCCGCGGAATACATCTTGATCCTGCGCTTTTGCTGTCAACATAATAACCGGAATGTCACAGATACCAGGAGTTGCTCTTATAGTTCTTAATGTCTCAAGCCCGTCCATTACTGGCATCATAACGTCAAGAATAACGAGTTCAGGATGTTCGGAATCAATCTTTTCCAATGCCTCTTTCCCGTTCTCTGCTGTTATAATGTCATAGCCGACACGTTCCAGGTTTACCTGAATAAGTCTTGCTATATGTTTTTCATCATCTACTACTAATATTTTTTGTGCCATAATAACACACCATCCATTACCCTTTCGTGTTTTTGCTTATCTTCCTCTAAAAGTATAGCAGAGTTAAAGTTAAACGTCAACTATTTTATACCCAACTTTTAAAATTTTCAAAGGTTTTTTTGATAAAATGTTGAAAATAATTGTCATGGAAGAATATAATTTAAATTATCAACGCTTAAAAAATTATTTAAAAGAGCATAAAAAGTTAGCTATCGCGTATTCAGGCGGTGTTGATTCGTCAGTGCTTTTAAAAGTAGCGACCGATACTCTTGGAAAAGAAAATATCCTGCCTATCGTTTGTAGCAGCGACTTTACTATAAAAAAAGTTGAAAGTACAGCGAAAACGATTGCGGAAGATTTGGGAGTTAATCTTCATATAATATGTTTAAATGTTATGGATGACGAAGAAATTATGCGAAATGATACTGAACAATGCTATTATTGCAAACGTAAGATCTTTTCATCCCTGATCTCTTACGCGAACGATTTTGGGTTTAAGGTTCTTGCTGACGGCACCAATTACTCTGATGATGACGCTACCCGTCCCGGTTCAAATGCAAGACTTGAACTTGGAGTAATCAGTCCGTTGAAAGACTGTATGGTGACTAAGGAAGATGTGCGTGAAATGGCAAAAGAGATGATGCTGTCTAATGCCTATACTCCTTCAAACAGTTGTCTTGCGACACGTGTCATGCCTGGAATTATAATCACTGAAGAAATACTTGGGAAAATTCACAGAGCAGAGAGTGAGTTGTCTGAAACATATGATTTTATACGTTTGCGAGTAAAATATTTTGAAGATAAAATACTTTTAGAAGCAGCGTCTTCAGATACTGATTTTGTGATGGGAAATGCTGAGAACATTCTTGAAATTTTGCGGGAAATATTTACTGAGTTTGAGATAGGTTTCTCTTTTGTTTAATGATTCGTCATATATTAAAGTCTTATATAGTAATCGTCTGTATTGACAAATCATTTTTTTATGTTGTATAATATTTTAATAGTAAACGCCATGAAATAACGGTTATCTCTGGCATTTTACTAAATACAAATGTATAAGGGAAGGTAAGAAATGAAGAAAATTATCGTTTCAATGTTAGTTATTATGGGTTTGACATCAGCAGTTGTAGCTGCTCCGACACTTTCCGGTCAAACAGGAGGATTGCTGGTTGCAGATGCTTATGCAACAAAAAGTATTGAGATAGGCGTTTATCAGTTTGCTGACGAGCCGTCAGACTATCCTCTTATGAGCGTTGCTGTTCCGGTGATGGATGCTTTAGAGCTTTCCGCATCACTTAATATTCCTGACGCAAAGGACAAGACTTGTTTCATGATAAACGGTAAGTATGAGTTGCCAATTGATGTTAAAGCCGTAAAACTTGCTGTAGGCGCGAGTTATATGGATTATCAAGCAGATGGTTGGGCGGTGAGTGCTATAGGTACAAAAGAAATTTACGGTGTTGAGTTAAGCGCAAACATCAGTTATGGCGAGTTTGACAAAGACTCATACACTGACTTAGTTATCGGAGCTGAAAAAAGGATGGCGAATAATATGGTACTGGGTGCTGAGTTTATGACCGCGAATAAAATTGGAGCAAAATCAGGCGCGAATCTTTATTTGCGTTACTCGTTAAATATCAATTTTGAGGTTCTCGGCGGTCTGAATGATATAGGAAATAACGCAAGTAATATTATCATCGGCGGTGTATATAGCTTTTAGAGTTATAAATGGTAATCGTTTTATTATTATTTTTTGAAAAAAAAAGATAAAAATGCTTGACAAATATTTTAAAAGGTGTTATATTGTAATGGTATAGGTAAAAATCTGTTATTTACCTATTTAAAGAAGGTTGGTATTTGTGACAGAAAACTCTCGTATATTTTATACTTTGATAGAGTGGGATCGTAATAATTTGAGTGATTTTACATCGGACAAGTATTTGGTATCGTGATGATTCTGCCTGATTTAACTAACCTAAACAAAAAGGGAGAAAAAAGAAATGAAAAAAATTCTTATTTCATTGCTTGCTATAGTTGCTATTTCAGCAGCTTTTGCAACAACCGGAACCGGTGCTACAGGCGGTGTTGACGTTATCAACGCTAAAATTGCTGACGGTGTAAAAATAGGTGTTGATATGCCAGTTTCATACCTTGATAACCTCGAATCACCTAACGCTTATGTAACAGTTCCTATCGCAGGTACCGTTGAACTTAGTGGTTCCTATGCTAACTTACAGTCAATTATGGTAGATCCTGACCTTGATCTTCAGTGGAATGAATGGATTTATACCGCTGGTATTAAAGCCGGTTTTGGTCTTGGCGCTGACAAACAGGTAAAAGTTGCTGTTGGCGGTACTTATCTTAACGAAGCTGAGAAAAACAGTATTATAGGTAACTGGGCAAATGCTTATCTTGCAGTTACTGCAAACGTTGCCGGTGTTGACTTAACAGGTAACGCAACTTACTATTTCAGTACTAATGATGATCTGATGGTTGATGAAGATTTTTCATTCGGTTTCGCTGCAGAGAAAGCTCTTGCTGATGACTTCGTTCTTGGCGCAGAATATGTTGTAGGAAACGGAGTAAACTACAAAAACCTTGGCAAATCATATGGTAACCTTTATGGTGAGCTTACAGTAGGTGAGAAAGTTGACCTTAAACTTGCTTTAACCGGTATCGGTTACGCAACAAGCGTTAACTTCGGCATTGGCTACACCTTTTAAGTTTTATTGAAGGTAAATTGTTAACCAAAAAATGGTGGGGATTACTTTTGTAATCCCCACTTTTTTTATTTTATTTTGCAAAAAATCTTTTTTTTTACCTTGACAAACGCTTGAAAAGGTGATATAGTATAGAAGTATAGGTGAAATTTTATTTAATCACCTGACGTTAAGTCGCTTAAATTAAGCGTTAAGAGCATTTACTGAAAAAATAGTTTACGCTTGTCAAGGCAGATAAAACTTATTATAAAGATCGAAATATGAGATTATTGATTTTTATCTCTGTTTTTTATGTTTGACATGCAAAACGAAATATAGAAGTTCTCTTTTTCAGCAAAATAAAAGCGCAAAATTAATTAAGGAGAATCAAGGATGAAAAAAATTATCGTTTCATTAATTGCAGTCATTGCAGTGTCAGCAGCATTTGCGTATCCTACTCTCAGCGGCGGACAAGGCGGCATTGATGTACAAAATGCTTATGTAACCGAAAAAAACACAATTTCCGTTACTCAGTTTGTCAATGAAGACGCGACATGGCCAACTATTACTATGGCAGTGCCTTTATACAACAGCGCAGAGCTTTATGCCAGCTATACTAACGAAGGCGGCGCTAATCAAGAAGAGGTTGTCAGTAGCCTTTTTTCTATAGGCGCTAAAGTCGCTCTTCCTGTTGACTTTTTAGGTTGTGATATTGCTGTCGGTGGAAATTACAGTAAAGCATGGAGTATCAATGAACTTTCCGGTTACGTTGCTGTATCAAGAGACTTTTTTGGTATGACAGCTACTGTTAACTACACTTACAGCCAGTCTGAATCATTTGGTGATTCTGTAAGCAACGAAAAATGGGCATTTAACGTTGATAAAGCTATCACTAATAAAGTCAATGTTGGTTTAGAGTTCACAGCGGCAACGTATGATTACTCAATAGTTCCTGACTACTTTTATGGTTGGGAGAGTTCCAGTAAAGCTCGCGGCGCAGCTTATGCTCGCGCGGCTTTTGCCGACAATTTTGCGATGCAAGCTGCTGTAGCGAACATTGGTCAAAAAGCTAAGTTTACTCTTGGCGGCGCTTTAACCTTCTAATTTAAAAATTAGACAACTATTTTAGAGCAACCTCTTGCAGAAGAGGTTGCTCTTTTTTTTTATATTTTTTGTGAATAAATCTTGACAAACGGTTGAAAAGGTGATATATTATATATAGTAGGTAAAAATTGTGTAATTATCTACTGTTATCGTACGATTAATATTACATGGTTTTAATATTGCGGAACGTGAAAATAGCTGAACAATCGAAAATGATGAAATGATTTCACTATTAAAAGCGCGAATAAAAAAATAGCAATGTTTATCCTTGAAAATATTGATCATACTAACTTTAGGATCAAGGAGAAAAGAGATGAAAAAAATTATCGTAACTCTTATCGCGATAGCTGCAATATCAGCTTCTTTTGCGATGCCGACTATTTTAGGATCTACAGGCGGTTATGATGTACCAAACGCTTATGTTGCTGAACGAACAACTATTTCAGTAAACTACGTTTTCAACAATGATGAAGACTTGGGTAAAGATGCTTACCCGTCAGTCGCTGTTACATTTCCGGCAGGCGACATCACAGAGATTTACGCGAGTTACAAACAGGCTGACGCTACCTTTACGTCTATCGGCGCTAAAGTAGCTATCCCTATCAATTTCTTTAGTACAGACTTAGCTGTTGGCGTAGGTTATGCTCAGGCATCTGCTGTTAACGAGCTATCAGGTTACGCTGCGGTTTCTAAGGATATCTGCGGTGTAGTAACAACTATGCAGGTTGCTTACTTTAGCGATGGAAATAAGCAGGAAGAGTTGGTATGGAAATTCAATCTTGATAAAGCTGTAACTTCAAAAGTTAATGTTGGCGTGGACTTAGGTCTCGGCAATCAATATTTCAGCGTTGCTGACCAGTATAATGGGACAGCAAATACTTCTTATGTTAATGCTTATGCTCGTGTAGCGTTTGCAGAACAGTTTGAAGCACAGTTTGTTGCTGCAAATATCGCTCAAGATGCTAAATTCGCATTAGGCGGCGCTTACAAGTTCTAATATTGTAACGACTAAACTTTTGATGAGGTCTGACTTTTGTCAGGCCTCATCTTTTTTGTAATATTATCTTATAGAGAAAAAAGTCTTGTATTTGATAGAAATAAAGAGAATTATTAGTGCTTAACTTGTGCCGCACTCTGTTGTATTGAGATTATGTTTTAAATCATTAGTTTGATGCCGCATTTTATAAAAAACAAGCAATTCCTTTGGAACAGCGCGCGCGATAGTGATAATATAAACTTTTCCGGAGTGTACTTTTTTTAACGCTCGAGCGCAGGCATTGACAGTCATTCCAGTTGTGAATACATCGTCAATGATAGCAATATTTTCATTACTTAGTGTAGTATTGGCTTTAAACGCGCGGTTGATATTGGCTTGTCGTTCTTCACGGCTTAATAAGTGCTGTAATGGAGTGTCGATATCTTTATTTATAAGATCTGCTATCACAGGAATACTTTTACTTTTTGAAATTTGCTCAGCTATGAGAAGCGATTGGTTATACCCACGTATAGTCATCATTTTTTTGTGAATAGGTACCGGACACAGATAATCAATATCTTCCGGAAGTGTAATGTTTTTAAGCAGGAATTCTGTCAGCGGTTCGGATAATGTTCTAACCATGGAATTATACTTCAAATTAAGTATTGCTGTCCTTAATTCCCCTGTAAAAACACCCGCGGCGATAGCCGATGTGAAAAACCAATCGGTTTTTCGGCAGTCAGCGCATGAACCATCTGTGTTATAAGCGTTTGAGTCTAATGGTATTCCGCATTTACAACACACAGGTTTAGGGATAGAAATAAAATTATGTTTACATTTATCACAAATTAGCGCGTGACCAATTTCTTCGCAAACTTCACACTTGGGCGGTACAAAAAAATCGATAATTTTTTTATATAATTTATCTGTCATATATAAATTTTACTCTATTTGCTTGAAAATTACAAGAAAATAGAGTAAAATTAATAAATAGATTTGAAGGTTGAGTAAAAAAAGCAATGAAAATAGGAAATATGAGCAAAATAGTCATGATAGGAGATTCTGTTACTGACAGTTACAGATCTAAGCCTGACGGAGAAATTGATCTTGGTAATGGGTATGTTAATATGGTGCAAACTCTTTTAACATCTTGTTATCCAAAGGTTATAGTTCGCGTCATAAATAAAGGTATCGGCGGCAACACTTCAACTGATGTACGTAACCGTTGGGAAGAAGATGTTCTGGACTTAAAACCAAATTGGATAACCTTACTCGTTGGTACAAATGATGTTTTGCGCCGATTTGATAGTCCGCAAATGCCAGAATTGGCTGTTAATATTGATGAATACCGTGATAACCTTAATTATATGGTTGAAACGAGTTTGACTACACTTGATCTTGACGGTTTTATCCTAATGACTCCATATTTTGTCGAACCTAATATGAATGATAAAATGCGGCAAATGGTAGATGAATATGCCTTTGTCATGAAAGATATAGGTAAAAAGTTTAATTTGCCTGTTATAGATATTCAAAAAGTTTTTGACGATGCTTTAAAGGTTAAGAGTTCATGGAATATAGCTTTTGACCGACTTCACCCGACAAACGCGGGACATATGATGATGGCGCGGGCGTTACTAAAGGAATTGGAGTTTGAGTTTTATCATGGTGAATAGCTGGCGGATGATAGGACCGGATAATTTTTCCGGCGCAATGAATATGGCTGTTGACGCAGCGTTTGTGGAGGAAATTAAAGAGCGCGGCGGTGAAAATATTATCCGTTTTTACCGTTGGTCACCTCCTTGTATAACTCTCGGAAGATTTCAAAAAATTGACGGCATAAATATAGATGCTTGCAAAAAACGAGGCATTGATATAGCTAAGCGTCCTACCGGCGGCAGAGCTATATTTCACAATGACGAAATAACATTCAGTATTATTATGCGTGCTGATGACCTTGGAGAGTCAACAACAAATATTATGCAGAGTTATCGGATTTTAGGACATAGTCTGACAAAAGCACTGAAAAAACTGGGACTGGACGCTGAGCTCGTTGATCATAACCATAATGATCGAGTTATGAGTACTATAGACAATCCGGCATGTTTTGCAGCCAAAGCACGGTGTGACATTATGGTTAATAATAAAAAAATAATAGGAAGCGCGCAAAGTCGCAAAGCAGGTATTATTTTGCAGCAGAACTCATTACCAATTTCTGTTGATTATTCGCTATGGGATGAACTGTTTTACGGTTCTAACGCTGAATTTGTAAAAGATAGCGGGGCAACTGAACTAAAAGCTGAGATGGATAAAGCTGTTGACTACATGGAGTTTATGAACAATGTCAACGCGGCATTTACTGAGGACTTAGGGATACTGTTTAAAAAAGCTGAGATAGGAAAGGATATTTTGCAACGTGCATACGATATAGCTGATGATTACAAAGTTACGGGATAGTAAATATAAAAATAAGACATTTTATATACATAAAGATGAGCAGTATAATCTCAATAAATAGGTGTTTGCCGGGATTATAATTTTTTGCTGCTTGCTTTTATATTTATAGGATACCAGACACATGGCGATTTTATCGGTATAACTGTTACAGAGTTAGTGGAAAATAAGGTGGCATATAATAAAACTAAAATCGCGGTTATAGGGATAGTCGCAGTTGTTGAAGAAAAGGTGAGTATTCGCGGCAATATATATTATACGACAACTCTGACAGATGGTACAAATTATGTAAATATCTTTTCATTTGGCAAGCCAGATGTTACAGAAGGTCAGTACGTTCGCGTGATAGGGTATTATACCATAACAAAATATTTATATCCATGGACATTTGATAATGAACTTGATCTGATATATGGAAATATTGATGCTGTTTCCGATGTCCGTAAAAGTGATTTTAAGATGTATTTTCAGGTATTACGTAAAGGTTAAAAAGTAATCATCGAGCAGTTATTCCTTTGTAGGCAGCGGTTAATGAAGGAATAAAAACAGAATAAATATGGTATATATGTAACTATTTGTATTATTTTGGACTTGACTAAAATAGCAAAAACTGGTATCATATTAGTATAGGAAGCTTATAACAGCGTGTTTATCCGTTTTTACGAGCTGATATAATAAGATTTTTCGAGGGGTGCTGAGAATAGTAATATTACTGTTTTTAGCACTGTCTCTGCATTTTAAGCTGCGATTTAGGAGAAAATAATAAAATGGCCAGATGTTATGTTACAGAAGAGGGATTTAAGAAATTATCCGCTGAGCTGAAAGATTTATTAGAGGTTCAGCGTCCTCAAGTACGGCAAGACGTGAAAACCGCTCGTGAATTTGGTGATTTGCGGGAAAATGCAGAATATGAAACTGCTCGCCGTGATCACTCACGGATTGAAGGTAGAATAGGCGAATTGGAGGAGTTTTTGAGCGATGTTGAGGTTATACCGAAAATAAAAAATCCTATAGAAGCGGCTTTTGGCGTATGGGTTACAGTACAAAATCTTGATATGCCGTCCAGCAAGGAATATTTTCTTGTGTCGGCACAAGAAGCACCGTTGGATGACAGTTATTTATCTGTGGAATCTCCTCTTGGTGTTGCTGTTTTAGGCGCCAAAGAGGGAGATATTGTAACATTTGAAGCACCGGCCGGAACAAGGAAATTTAAAGTTATAAAAATTCGCTGATACCGGTCTTAAAATTTACTATTGCAGGCATTACATTTTGATATACGTAATTGCCTGCAATATTTTTACGCGAGAAATATCAAAAAGCGTTTTGGTGATGATCAACTGAGATAAGTTTACCGTGTGTTGTTAAAAGCACTTCTATAACATCATATCTTCGCTCAAGATCTTCAGCATCACGCTTTAAAAGGAACAATTCGCTTGCGCGCCTGACGGCTTCTTCTTTACTAACATCAACACGGAGCAAAGAACTATATTTTTCGTTAGTACCTGCTTTAACTTCAACAAATATTACACGTTTATTATCTGTAGCGATGATATCTATTTCATTACGCCGCACCTTTACATTGCGGTTTAAAATTATATATCCCTTACTCTTTAAGTAACTGCAGGCGATATCTTCTCCGCGCTCACCAATTTCTATTGGAGTGAGCTTTTTAGGGTAAAAGATTTTATCTAAAAATGAAAACAAAGTTTTATATACCGAGCGTTGTTTTTTGTTTTTCGGTAAGCTCTTTTATCCCTTTTTCCGCAAGATCTAAAAGTGCGTTTAATTCTGCGCGGGAAAAAGGGTGACCTTCAGCAGTACCCTGTACTTCTATAAGTTTGCCGCGTCCGCTCATCACTACATTCATATCAACGTTCGCTTGACTGTCCTCATGGTAACAGAGGTCGAGCATAGGTTCGTTATTTACTATGCCAACACTTACAGCGGCAAGTGAATCTATGAGGGGCAGCCTGTCGATTTTAGATTTACTTTTCATCCACTCCAAAGCATCGTAAAGTGCGATATAAGAAGCGGTAATAGAAGCTGTTCGTGTGCCGCCGTCTGCCTGAATAACATCACAGTCAATAGTTATAGTGCGTTCACCAAGTTCTTTCAGATTTACTATAGAACGAAGTGAACGACCTATGAGCCGTTGAATTTCCATCGTACGTCCGGCAGCATGACCTTTTGTTACTTCACGTTGATTTCGGCTGGAAGTCGCGCGCGGCAACATAGAATACTCCGCGGTAACCCATCCAGTGCGGCTGTTTCTGAGATGCGGCGGAACTTTTTCTTCAACTGAGGCAACAGCTAAAACCTGTGTGTCGCCACACCAAATAATGCATGATCCTTCAGCATGCTTTATAACACCACGTTCTATAATTACTTCTCGGATTTCGTCATTAACTCTGCCATCAAATCTTTCATTTTTTCCATCTATTCTCATATTATCTCTTTCTATAAATTAATTATACTTAAAAAATACAAATTTTGTCAAGCTATTCATCTCTTGATATGATCTGCGATATTGTATCCTATTTCTCCGGTTTTCCTGTAATGTTCAAGTCTGCGTATAGTTATCTCACAGAATAAAGGATCAATATCGGCTGTATAACACTTTCGTTTCAGTCTTTCGCACCCAAGCAATGTTGAGCCGGAGTGGGCGAAAAAGTCGAGTACAAGATCTCCTTCATCAGATGAAGCAGAGATAATTCTCTCTGCGGATTTTAACGGTTTTTGCGCGAAACATCCTTCGACATTTTCTTTCATACGGTAAAATATTTGTTGAATATCTATCCATATATTCCCCGGTCTTATAAATTCGCTTTTGCTCCTATCGCTGTTTTTCATAATTTCATTGCCGATTTTTTTGTAATATCCATTTACTTTGCGCAGGGTATCGGTATACTGTACGTGAAAGGAAGGTTCACCAATAATATAGTACAAAAGCTCTTGTCTTAACGCCATCCAATTTTTCTGTGTGCCGTAACCTCGCTGGTTTCGCATAGTAATAAAGGAACGTGATGAAAGCACCGGGAAGTTTTTCTTAATCATCAAAATCAACTCAGGTAAAGGGGAAAAATGGTTTTTCTGATCTGCTCCAAGCCATAGATAAAGCGATGATCCGTCTTTGTCAAGGCAGTCAATAGTATGGTTTATCCAGAGTTTGCACCAGGCGGTGAAATCATTTATTTCGCGCACATCAAACGCTATCAAATTATAAGGCGGGTCATGAATAGCAAGCTTTGCTTTATTTTCTCCAATAAGTTTTTTTATATATTGCCGTTTAGTGCTGTCAAGACATCCGACCCTATGTCCGGATAATTCGTCTTCCCAGATATCGCCTTCTTTTAGCCGGCAATACTTTTGTAAAGATAATTTCTCATCTGACGGCAAATCAAGCCGTGGCAACCTGTTTTTTTGCAAAAGGCAGCTATTCCTTATAGTTTTATATTAGTCCTGTACGACTATCGCACTGGATATTGCCCGTGTATTGGCTGAGTTTGTTATATTAAATAATTTATCCTGTATACCTATCTGACTGCTTCCTCCTCCGTCAAGATTTATGGATTCTATCGCGCTGTAGCGGATTAAGTAAGTTGTCAAGTCATAAAGAGAGATTTTTTTTTCGGTACAGATCATAACCGTTGACCCATTATTTGTTATAGATATTGCTGAGCGCATAGCCTTTGTTTTTAAAACATCATCTTGAAAACTTTCTTCATTGCTCTTTAAATCAACTCTTTTCCCGCCGCTTATGAGTTTTGGACCGGCGGAAACTATACTGTGATATTTATTAACGTCCATGCCGCTTATATTTTGTGTGAGGTTAACCGTATCTCCAACTTTTAATATCTGTTCAATTTCCGTTGCCTTATCGTAAGTAGTGAAAAGAACTGTTTCGCCTTCACTCAGCGTATAAGCATTTTTTGTTATTTGTGAAACTGCTCCATCTTTTAATACATATGTTTGCCCAACGTCATTTTTTGGAGATTTTATTTTGGAAGCAAAGGTTATGACTTTTAACTCAAACCTTTTTGTTGATTTACTGGCAACTAGCCAATCTTCAGCAGAATAAGTTTTATTTCCTATTTGTATAGTATATGATCCTATTGGATTAAAAAAAGATGCTGCATAATTATTATCAAAAGCGATCACGCTACGGTTTAAGAGCGGCATGGAGATGATTTTATCATCAGTTTTTAAGAGGCCAACCGGAGCTATTCCTGATATAAAATACCCTCCATTGATTCCGACAACAGAGTTTGTACGTTTTAATATTTGTAAAAGCGTTTCGCCTTTTTGGCTGTATTCCGTTTTTATCTTTGTCCCTTTTTTTATCGTTATTACATCAAAGAATTGATATCCAAATTCAGTAGATTCATGACGGAAAAACTCTATGTTATTATTTATCTGTTCAAAAGTCTTGCGGTTTATATTGCGTAAAAGGTCTATTACCAACCTGAGTTTTGGACTGCTTCCATCCTCAAATTTTTGGTAGGGCAAAATGAAGATATCCTCAATAGGTCGTTCATCAGACAGGTCAATACGCAAAACGCAATTATTATTTTTATCATTTTTAATGCTTACCGAAGTTATAAGATGATCATTTATGGACTTCGTTATTTGCTTATCTATTTTAAGTGATGAAATAGTAATTACTATTTCATTTCCGTCCACTTTAGAGCTGTAATCGATGTTTTTATCTTCAAAGACATCAAGTACTATACGTATGTTTTCTTCTCCGTTATTGGTACGGATATCAACTTTTGTCGCAAAACTTACAAAAGAAAGCGTAAGTAAAAAAAATATTATACTATATCCCTTAACTTTTTTCATAGCTATCTTCACTCCAAATATCAGAAAACCAAACAGCTAAAAGCTCGTAATATTCTCTGCTTTCTGTATCCTTTTTCTTTATTTCTCTGACAATTTTAAGAGTAGTATTTGGGCTTAACCATTTTGCCGGCTCCAACTCTGATACATGTATATCTATATTTAAGTCTGTAGCCCTTTGTTTCGCTTCTTCTAATGTGTTGCCTACAAAGATATGTGTCATTTATTCAGCTCTTCCCATATAAGCCGCAATGCTTCTTGGGTTGCGCGATATCTTATGTCATCACGTCGTCCCCAGAAATGGAAATGGCGGGCAAATGTTTTTTTATCAAATGAAAGCCCTATGTAAACGGTTCCAATAGGCTTTTCTTTTGTCTCACCGTCCGGACCGGCTATTCCGGTTATCGAAACTCCTATATCAGCGCCAAGTAATTTTTTTACTCCATTAGCCATTTCTATTGCGGTTTCACTGCTTACAGCACCGAATTTATTAAGAGTATCGTAGTTTACTTTGAGAAGTTGTTCTTTAATCTCATTGCTGTAAGCTATAATTCCACCCAAAAAATAAGAACTGCTCCCCGGTATTTCTGTTAATCTGCTTCCAAGTCTTCCTCCCGTACAGCTCTCCGCGACGGTGAGTTTTAATTCCTTTTTATCTAATAATTTAGCAACAACAAACTCTAATGTCTCATCATTATATCCGTAAATATATTTACCGGCATTCAATTTTTTTATTTTTGTTAAAACCTTATTGACTTCCATTGTCGCTTTTTCAATGCTGTTTTGCATAGAAGTTAAGCGAATATGCACCTCGGAGCGCTTGGCGTATGGTGCTATAGTTGTCTGTTCTTCACTGTGAATGATAGGCAAAAGTTCTTCCTCAAGAGTAGCTTCACCTATTCCGCAAAAGCGCGCTGTCAGAGAGTAAATAATATTATCTGAATATTTATTTAAGTAAGGATCGACAGTTTCATACCACATAGTGGTCATCTCTTTTGGAGGACCTGGCAATACAATGGCAATTTTCCCGTCTTTTTCTAAAATAAAACCAGGAGCAGTACCGGTTGGGTTAGGTATGACTGTGCAATGAACAGGAAGAGAAGCTTGTTTTCGCTGACTTTTTGTCATTGTACGTCCACGAGAAGTGAACAAGTCATGTAGTTTTTTTAACTCAGATTCGTCTAAGTACAGCTCTGTATTAAATGCTTTTGCGACACATTCGGTAGTTATATCGTCTTCTGTTGGTCCTATACCTCCGCTGCAAATAATAATGTCGCTTCTTTTAAGAGAGCTTTTCAAACTCTCTGTTAACCGTTCATGGTTATCGCCGACTGTTTGGCGATAGTAAAGAGGGATGCCGAGAAGAGCCAGTCGTTCAGAGAAAAAAACAGCATTGGTATCTATTATCTGTCCAAGTAAAAGCTCAGTACCTATAGAGAATATTTCGGCTTTCATTTAAATAAATACCTCTTTGACACGGTGAGCGTTACACTGTATATTGACTGCGCATGGCAACGAAGCTATATGGCATGGTTTGCTGGCGACTTTAACTTCTAATGCCGTGACAGTTCCGCCAAATCCGGCCGGTCCAATGCCAAGGTTGTTTACTTGACGATAGATCTTATTTGCTATATCAATGTCGCATTCATTATATCCTGTTTTTTTTTGCAGTATGGCATGTTTGGCGAGGATAGCGCACCCTTCAAAATTTCCTCCGATTCCGACTCCTATTATTAGCGGAGGGCAACCGTTAACACCAACGTCTCTAACTCTTTCTGTCACAAAATCTATAACTCCATTAGCTCCATCTGACGGTTTTAACATTTGCAAAGCGCTGGCGTTTTCACTTCCGCCGCCTTTAGGCATAATAGTTATTTTTATCTTATCTCCGGTTATTAAACGATAATGAATGATTGCTGGAGTATTATCTTTCGTATTTATTCGGTCTATCGGGTGTTTGACTACTGATTTTCTGAGATATCCTTCTTCGTATCCTCGGCGAACTCCCTCATTAATGGCTTCTTCAAGACTGCCGTTTATAAAAATTTCATTACCGATATCTACCATAAAAACAGCAAGTCCGGTATCTTGACAGATAGGCAAATGTTCGTGTTTTGCTGTCTTATAATTTTTCAGTAGTAAAGAAATAGTTTTCCTACCGGTCGGAGATTTTTCTAAGTCACACGCAGCTTCCATCTTTTGTATCAAATCATCCGGCGCGCTATGGTTAGCTTCAATACATAATTTTTTTACAATATCAATAATCTGTTCCTGGGATATAGTTCTCATTATAATAAATTATATCATATTTCATTCTATTTGTAAATCTTGCGATTATATTTAAAATCAGTGTTAATTGATTTTGTTATGATATAAAAACAACGCGAAATATCCTTAAAGATTATAGTGATATTTCGCGCTGCTTTTTTTTTAGTAAATTATTCTTGTATTTTAAAATCCAAATCTAAATCCAAAATCAAATAACCAGTTTTTGTTAATGCTTTTGCCTAGAAGGGTTGACATTTCACAATAAAAAGTATCGTCAGTTGAGATATTTATATCTGTACCGACTTTTATTTTATACCAATATTTGTCTAAAGTGATATATTCTTCAGAGATATCTTCGCCATAGTATCCGAAAATAGTGGTACCTCCGGCAAAATCATACAAGAAATCACCGCCAAAGTAAAGGTTGCCTTTATCAAAATTGCGCCCGGCTATAAATCCTGCTCTTCCTATCATGGATTCAAGATTGTTACTTTTAAATGTTACGTCGTTATCTGTTGTGTAAGACATATCAGCTATTCTGCCATAGGTAAGCTGAACTTCAGGCTCAATTATCCAATTGGCATTTGCTTCAATTCTGTATCCGTATTCAGCTGACAACACCATATCCCAGGTATCGTATTTCCCTTTTACAGTTTCATCGTTTAAGTTTTTGATGTTGTAATTTCCCGCGATTCTTCCGATTTTGCCAACAAGGTCAATATAGCTGCCGTCATCCATAATCCATGTATTATAAAGACCGAAACCTATATTTTCTGTTATGCCGTTTCCGTTTGCGTAAGTATTATTAGCGTGAAGAAGATCTATAAATCCGCCGAAGTAGCGCGTTGAGTTTTCGCCAATATATTTTTTGTCAAGACCTAACTGGCCGCCATAATAATTATGCGAAATATTTCTGTTTTCAAAATTGCTGTCAAATTCTTGTTCGGCAGCGTAGAGTCTTACCCAAATGCCATCTTTGTTATGGTTTTGGTCTATCCTCAAGTCACCAAGACGGCGAAGAAGATTATCTGTTGACAGTCTGGAACGGAACAGCCATTTTAAAAGAATTATCGTATCGTCATCAGTCTTTACTAATTCTGAAGGGTCTTCCATTTCAGTTATTGTTAATGCTGTCAGGTAAATAGTTGTTTCGTTTACGTTTGTATCTGCCTCAGCTTCTGAATTAATTTGGTATTTTTTTAACGGTGTCTCGTATGTGTATGCCGCGCCTGAACCTGCAACTGCTATTCCATTTGTATTTTCTATGATAAACACAGGTATACGGAAAGTATCAGGTATGACTCCTTCCTCTCCTGCTATTATTTTGTCTATTACAGGGTCGTAAGCTATTTTAACCGTTGCTCTTATCTCGTTGTCATCAGATAAAAGTTCTCCTAAAGTAAACAGGTCAGCTGTATCACCATTTACATCAGTGTTTATAAGATATATAAATCCGCTATTAATGGTTGCTTTTTCAAGACCCATAGTGCGATATGCCATAGGAATTTCGTCGGCGATTATAGTACCATCAGCTATCATATCTTTTACTCTTTTATCGTACCACCAGGACATGTCAATAACACCATTATCAATGGTTAAATTTGAAGCGGTATTTAAGAAATAATCGTTTCCAGTCGGAGCCCAAACGGCATTATTTGTTAAACTCATAGTGATATTTCCGAGATCATCGTAATACTCTTCTATCAAAAGCCCGCGCAAAAAAGATTTTTCATTTGTAAAGTTGATATTTAAAGTACCTCTGTCAAAAGCGTTTATGTTTCCTTCTATTTGTATCTCTTTAGCAAGATCTGCATCCGCGTTGATATCAAGTTCACTGTCCTCTTGAAGTAAAAGAGCGAAGTTATCTCCTGTATTAGATGAAATGTTTTTTATATATACATTTCCTTTTAAATCTGCAATAGCTTCAGTCAACATTATCCCGGCCGCGAGAGCATAACTGGAAGTACTGTTAGAGTCAATGCCGGAAATGTATGTGTCTCCATCTACAGTAAGTGCACTGCCATTGGCTAATTCTATTCCTAAAGAATGAGCATTGGACTTATTAACAGCTGTGATATCTTCTATTGATAAATTGCCGTTTATAATAATGTTGCTATTATTATAAGCATTTAAACCTTTGGCATTACCACTATGTTCATAATCGCCTACAGCGTTGACACCTGATACGGATACATCTTTTGACGCTATAATATTGCTATGCTCAAAAATCATTACACCAAATGCGGAAGCTTTTCCAAAAGCACGACCAGCGTCTCCTGATATATTATTTATAAACGCTTTTTCTCGCAAATAGATGTTACTTCCGTAAACGCCGCTTATTCCCGCAACATTTATCTCGCCTTTTTCTGCCCATCCTGTTATATTATTAATAAATAATTCACCCCTTACATTAACAATCGAAAAAGCTTCACCTTCCTCGAGATTATTTACTTCACCACGATTACCTTCCGCAAATATGCCGTATGATGAAAGCTTTACCCGTCCGGAGGGTGCTACTGTAGATATAACATTTATATTGTTAATAGAAATAGTGCTTGTTCCGTCTTCTTTACCTAAATTAACAACAGCGCCGCCGGAAAAATCATGAGGATCCCAGATGCTATACGAAGAAGCATAAGCTCCAAACGCTTGCGCAGAGGTGTCATTATTGCTCGTTATTTTCAGTTGATCAATAGTTAAGTTTCCGTTAAGTGTGTTAATACAATCATCATAAGCCACAACTCCGATTGAGGCGAATCTGTTACTATTATGAAAGTCAACATCTATATTTAAATTACCATTATGTACGAGAGTCGAGAAAGAGTCAACATGAGATACTATCACAGTTCTATATGCATAGTCTATTCCTGAGCGCAGTACAGTACTAACATCGCCATTGACTGTTAACTTTGTTCCTGGTGTATTATTTGTGCCGTTAGCTGTTATAACAGAACTGAGGTTAAAAGAAGTAACATCTAAATTTTGCGCTAATACGGGTCCGTCACCTAATAAGTTTACTGTTACATCAAGCGGTCCTGATGTCGGACTGGTGACATCTATAAACAGAGGATATACAGGTGTAGGATTGCCATCTTCGTCTTTAGGTTCTATATTATAATCTCTTTCGAAGGTATATATATTACCGTCTTTTGGTTGGTTGATATAGATCAATGCGTCTGCATGTAACACCCCAATAGCCGATAACATCAATGAAACCATAAAAATTATTAGCTGTACTTTATTCATTTTTTTTCTCATAGAGCTTTCTATCCTTTTATGTAGTTTGAGAACAATTATATTATACCACAAAAAATATTGTCTTAGACGTTGTTTTAGTAAAAATATAAAGGTTTGCTTTAAAAACCTTACAATTAAATGGAAATTTAGACTTTAAGTTTTTTTAGTATAATAAAAAAGTAATTTTTTCCGAAACAGAGAATTATCTGTCCATTTCGTCAAACGGGAATAAGTCGTCTTTTAATATATCTCTCGCGACTTTGTCTTTATAAGCGGCTTCAATAACCGCCAGCATAACCGCTTCACCTACTTTTTTATTTAGCGGCGAAGGAATAATATAATCTTTTGTAAGTTCGTCTTCTTTTACTATATTTGCAATAGCGTACGCTGCCGCTATTTTCATATTTTCTGTTATTTTAACGGCTCTGCAAGATAGAGCACCGGCAAAAATACCGGGGAAAGCTAAGACATTATTAATTTGATTTGGATAATCTGAGCGTCCTGTCGCCATCACCGCTATATGAGGAGCGGCAATTTCCGGCATGATTTCCGGTACAGGATTGGCCATCGCAAATACTATAGCATTTTTCGCCATAAGCTTGACATCTTCTAAAGAAAGTGTTCCTGGACCTGAAACCCCGATAAAGAGGTCTGCATCGGCGATAACATCTGATAAATTGCCTTTTAGCTCTTTCGGATTAGTATTATCAGCATACCACTCTTTCATAGAGTTCATATTCTCGCTTCGCCCTTTATATATAGCTCCGCTTCTGTCACATCCGATAATATTTGTCACTCCTGCATTCAGAAGTATTTTGGAACATGCTATTCCTGCAGCGCCAACGCCGGAGACAACGACTTTTAAGTGTTGCATCTCTTTGTTGACAATTTTTAACGCGTTTATAAGTGCTGCTAAAGTTACTATAGCTGTGCCGTGCTGGTCATCATGGAAAACAGGAATATCAAGCTCATTTTTTAGACGTTCTTCTATTTCAAAACAACGTGGAGCTGAGATGTCCTCAAGGTTAATACCTCCAAAAGTAGGAGCTATCGCTTTAACTGTTGCTATAATCTCTTCGGTATTTTTAGTTGAAAGGCAAATAGGGAAAGCGTTAACGCCGCCAAATTCTTTGAATAACTGTCCTTTTCCCTCCATAACCGGCATAGCTCCTTCAGGACCTATATCGCCAAGCCCTAATACCGCGGTACCGTCAGAGACAACAGCAACAGTGTTTTTGCGGATGGTGAGATTAAATGAACGCATTTTGTTATCTGCTATTGCCATACAAACGCGAGCGACTCCCGGAGTATAAGCCATTGCCAGGTCATCTTTACTTCTTAATGTTTCTTTACCAACGACATTAAGCTTGCCTCCATCGTGCATAGCGAAGGTGCGATCAACAATTGTTTTTATATTAGCAGCGCCAATCTCTTTTATTTTTTTTCCCAAATCTTTTTCATCTAGCAGACTGCCGCAGTTTACTATTATTGAGGTGTCAGAATTAGCTGTTGTTTCTATTGATACGAGTTCACTGTTGTACTCAGCTATGAGGTTTTTTATATCTGTAAGATTGCTTTTAGTAATGTTAGACACTATTAATTCAAAGCTATAACTTGCCGTTGGTGTATTGGACATTTTATTTTCCCTTCTTTTTTATCAGACCTTAATCAATATAGTTATATTTATTTGCCGGCTTTTTCTTTTATAACTACAGTTTGGTCGCGCTTAGCACCCACCGTTACCATACAAATATCAACACCGACTAACTCCTCTATGCGGCGCAGGAATAGTTGCGCGTTTTTTGGTAAATCATCGAATGTTTTTGCGTCTGATGTAGAAGTGTTCCATCCTTTGAAATTTTCGTAAATAGGCTTTGCTTTTTCCACTTTCCAAGAAGCAGAAGGAAAGCTGTCATATATTTTACCGTCAATGTCATATCCTACACAGACGGGTATTTCTTCAAAATAGTCTAAAATATCAAGGTGAGTTATAGCCATATCAGTCAACCCATTAACTCGAGCGGCTTTTTTAAGTATGCAGAGATCTAACCAACCGCAACGGCGCGGACGTCCTGTTGTTGTGCCGTATTCATGACCCAACTCGCGTATATGGTCGCCGACGCTGTCAAAAAGTTCTGTAGGGAAGGGGCCTTCACCAACTCTGGTTGTGTAGGCTTTTACAACACCGATGATGGCATTAAAACACATGGGACCTATGCCTATACCGACTGAAGCTCCGCCCGCTGTTGGGTTTGAGCAAGTAACGAACGGATAAGTTCCGTGATCTATATCAAGCATTGTCGCATTCGCACCTTCAAACATAACTTTTTGATTTTCTTCTAATGCTTTCCAGACCATTTCACCGGCATCAACTATCATATCTTTAATTTCTTCGTAATACCCCATATATTCTTTAAAGATAGCTTCTGCATCTAGCTTTGGTTCGTCGTATATTTGACTTAAAATTTTATTTTTATCTTTTATTATACTGAATAAACGGTCTTTAAAATATTTTTGATTTGTCAAGTCTCCGACTCTCAGACCGTAACTTCTTGATATTTTATCTGTGTATGCCGGACCTATTCCCTTTAGTGTTGTGCCTATTTTATTATTTCCGGCAGCTTTTTCCATAGCGGCATCAAGCGCTATATGATATGGCATAACGAGATGCGCATCTTCACTTATATATATATATGGTTTTGCTTCTAACCCTTGCAGCTTTAGATCTTGTATTTCTTTTAAAAGACCGGGAAGGCTTATCACCATGCCGTTTCCTAATATGCTTGGTTTAGAACGTAATATTCCAGACGGTATCAAATGGAGAGCATATGAGGCATCGCCAATTTTCACTGTGTGTCCGGCGTTGTTTCCGCCTTGGTATCTGACCACCATGTCACTATCAGCAGCGTAAACGTCTACAACGCGCCCCTTTCCTTCGTCGCCCCATTGTGTGCCTACAATTATTGTTGCCCTCATGATTTTATTTATGCCTCCGTACTCATAAAAAAAAGATGATAGGTGTAACAACCATAACATCTTTTTTTTATTCATTTTATTGTTACATTATAGAATATCAGAATTTAAGGTTTTTGTCAAGTATAATTATCTTTCAGTTTAGACAAAAAATCAAACTTCAGGGTCAAGTAAGATATTGCCGGAAATATCGCTCCAATCGAAATAATGTTCATTGCCGCTTAACAACCATTTAGTTGGAGTTGCAGTGTCTTTCCAGTCAAGAGGAATACCCGGCGTTATATCTGTTGCCGCTAAAGAAAACGCTTCTCTAATTGCCTCTTTCTCTTTATTTCCGATACAGTCAGGAGCGGCAGAAATGAAAAGCGGAGTTCCGCTGAGCGATAAAAGTTTCAGCCATCTTTCATTCAATTTCCAATCAACATCTTTTGTTATCCCGACGCAATCAGCATCACATAAATAAAATGCTTTATGTTGCGGCATTCTGAACGCGAGAGCATTTACTCCCATTTTTCTTGTGCGATCCCATACCCTTCCTGAAGTATCGTCACCTGTTCGTTGAATATGAGCCAGTCCGGCATTTAAGTGTGTTATGGTGTTGCAACCTATGATAAGCGCTTTATTTTCAGTTGCTTGCAAGATAGATGAATAAATCAGTTTAAACACCTCGGCAGAAGTCATTGTTTTATCAAAAAATCCCCAGCCGTCATGTTCTGTTACTGTAGATTTTATAGGCGACCACATAGAAGAGAATATATCATGCGTGGAAAAATCATGCTTGATGAGTTCATAACCCCAGGAAACAGCGCGGTTTATGTCCGCTTTTATAATGTCCATACAGTCAGGATGAGTGGGGTCTAAAACATCGCCTTCAAAAGGCTGTTGAGTAGCACGCTTATAGAGTAAAACCATCTCATCATGTACTTTTTCCGAAGTTAAAAGCGGTCGCATCCATAAACCTGGACGAACGCCTATAGAGTTCATCTCTTTAGCTAACCCCGACATATCAGGGAATAAATAGTTTCCGCGGTTATAAGGTCCGCCGGGGCAAGTATACCTGTTGTCGGATTGCTGCCAGCCGCTGTCTATGACCATGAAGGGTCTGTTTTCTTGGTTTGGAGACAGGTCCGACATTAATTTCGCATCAGTTACTATATCATTATGTGAGCTGTTTCCATAAGAATAATACCAGTTATTTCCACCGTAAACAGGAAAGTCGGGAATAAGGGGGCGTTCACACATTGCTCTACAGAAATCCCTGTAGAGGTTGTACGAAGATTGACTATTTTTAGCGTTCAATGATACTATTGTAGCTAAAATAATTTTTCCTCTATCTTTAAGTTCAACAGCTCTTCCACCGTTTCTTATGTCAAGCATAAGAGTTATGCCATCAGAATCTGCCTGCCAAAAACATAACGCGTTTGCCCCTGTCATAACTCCTATGCCTTGTGAGACAAGAGATGACTTATCCTCAACCATAAAATACCAGGGCAAAGCCATTTCAGGCACTAAGTTTCTCCACATTAAATTTCCGTAAGCACGCTCAAAAGCATCGTTTAGCACGCTGATATTGCTCAGTTTTTGATTCCAACGAAATATTACACGCTGAACCGGAATATCCGCACGGAAGGATATATCAATTTTATCTTTATTCTCTATAAGTTCTATTTCTATACCGTCATGACAATACAGAGCGGATTCATTAAATTTCCCGCTGATGAATCCTGTAACAGTTTGCAAACGGATGTTGTCAGGTGTTCTGGTAATATCAATTAACATTTTACTTCTGCCTTTATGTGTAATTATTTTTTTATAAGTTCCATTGTCATTTTTGCCATATCGCTAAGACTTACTTTGTTGTACCCATGCAAACCGGTTATCATTGTATCATTAAGCGGAGATATCCATTTTTTTGGCATATTTTTAGCTCCGAGCACCGCTCCTATAATACTTCCTACGGTTGCGCCGTTGCAGTCAGTATCAAATCCTGGCATGACAGCATAGGTAATAGTTTTTTCAAAATCATTTTCACCCCATAAAAGTCCTATTGTTACTATTTCGGCATTGCTTATAGTATGACACCAATGGTGTCCTTTTTTCTCATTCCAACGAGAATGAACATCAGCTACAACTTCATCATATCCGAGTGATTTATTATATAAATCAAGAATGTGTCGAACTCCTTCTGTTAAGCGTGAATTTTTTGGTACTACTGAGAGTCCGGCTTTTATAATATTAATCATATTATCAGTAGTAAAGCTTGCGGCAATCATTCCGGCTGACCACATTTCTCCGTATATTCCGTTTTTGACATGGCTAATGGAAGCGTCACGGAAAGCATATTCAGCAGCTTTTTTTATATTTCCAGGGTTGACATAACCAAAGAAGTCAGCACGAATTTGCGCTCCTATCCATTCCCTATATGGATTTCTGAACCAAGCTGAAGCCGGAGGAAAATAACAGTTTACTATGTTTTTATAAGCAATTCTCTCTGCAGTGCAGACGTGTGAAATAGGAAGATTGTCCATCCAGAAATTTCCAACATTTTGCGGAGTAAATTCTTTGCCATATTTTTTTATAATTAAAAGCCCTGTCACTGTATAGTTTGTATCATCATCTTCAACCATACAAGTGATATTTTCAGCCATACATCCGTCCCAGCCGTGAATACCTGTTTCATCTTTAATCTCCTGAGTTGCTTCGTTTGAGAAATAATATGAAAGCGGGTATTTTCCTTGCGATGACAGATATTTTTCTATATGACCTTTATAACGTCCCTCTACCGGTTTGCCAAGCAGACAGCCGCTTGCTCTTCCTTGCCAAGCTCCAAGCACTTTATCGTATAGTTCGTCATCGCTCAAAGACAGTTCCTGTATCATAGCGTCGTATGATGCTTCTTGTTCTATCTCTGCAAGTGTTGATGGTTCAACATATTTATAACCGTCAACATTCGGTAAATTTAATGCTTTGTCAAGTAAAGCCTCAAATTTTATTTGTGCTTCAGGAGTTTTTGGGTCTACAGATATAAGACTTTTAAACTCTTCTTCTACAGAAGAAATGTCTTTGCCTTCATCCAACAGCTGCATTCGCTCTGTCTCAAGGTCGTCTTTGTTAATCATTAACCAAATTTGGTCTTGTGAAAAACTACGCTCAATTTTCATAATAACACCTCATTTAAGATTTATTTAAGTCAACTCGAACTTTGTTCATAACGAGTCCGGTTGGAACTTTTGGATAAAAGTAAGTTGATTTTTGCGGCATTCTAACGCCGGCTTTCGCGTTTTCCAGCACATCATGCAGCGGGGTCGTGTTTAGAAATACCGCAATTGCGGCATCTCCTTCGTTCACTCTTTTTATTGCTTCATTTATGGATATTGTGTATGTGATATTTCCTTCGACACCGGTTCCTGGCTCTAAAGAGAATAATGGTTCATTTATATATTTTTGCAGGGCAACAACATCTATTATAGGTAGTCCTTCGTCTGTTTTTGTGGCAGGAGAAGTTAAGAGGTAATATTTGTTATCAAGGTAAACAACAAATGAGTGTTCATTAACGTGTTTACTGAGTATCTCTTCTATCTCTTTATCGCTTGCGGGAATAACCTCTTCTATTTCAAAAATTTTTGCCGCAACATCTAAAAAAATGCCTTTTAAGTTATCGTTAATTACCAGACAACGATGGGTTGGCAAGACTAATAACCCTGTGTCATTGATATCTATAAGGAGCATGAAAACGTAATTATAGCCGCAACTATCATCATTTCTATGACAAAGATTACGCATATAATCGCGGAGCGTCAATGTAGTTTCATATCGGTGATGACCGTCAGCTATGAGAATTTCGAGGGATTCGAATGACTTTTCTAATAATTCTGTCTTTTCTTTACTATCTATTTTCCAAAGTGTTTCGCTAAAACCATTTCCTTCGGCAGTTGCTATAGGAGAGGTTTTAAGAGCTTCTTTTATAATAGTACCAATTTCGCTGCTGCCGTCGTATAAACCAAATACAGGACTGAATGAGCATTCAGAAGTTTGCATAAGCTTTAGCCTGTCAGCTTTTGGACCTTTTAAAGTCCACTCATGCGGCAAAACTTGTCCTTTGTCAAATGGAGTCAACTCTATTGCGGCAAAAAATCCTTCGCGTATATACTCTTTTCCTTCCCAATTGAATTTTTGACGGTGAGGATAAAAAGCAGATTTTTCATCTATAATAAGAGTGCCGTCAGCGAGCCACTGGCTTAAAGTCTCTTTAGCGCGTGTATATCTATTATCGGTTTCGTTGTCTTCGTCGGATGTTTTTCCCCATTCGAGACGGATAATATTGCATTCATCTCTGTTATACAGTTCTTCCTGCATCTCAAGGTTAATAATATCATAAGGAGGGCAGAGCAGGTCGGTTAAGTTAAAGTCAGCGTATCTAAGTGCGCGAAATGGTTTGATTTTCGTCATATCAGGTAATATCTTTCCTTTTTATTTTTTTTAGCCTATAAGCTGCTGCGGATATCTCAGCACCGAATAACAGTATGTATGAACTATAGTACATCCAGAGGAGCAATATAAATATACTCGTTATAGAACCGTAAAGCGCTTTATATCTTTCAAAACTATATGTTGCGAACCAGCTGAATATATGAAGAGAAATAGTCCAGGCAATACCGGCTGTTATAGCTCCCGGCAAGACTATTCGAAGAGGCATAGCTACATTTGGAAGCATGTAGTATATAGTGCCAAAGAGTGTTATAACAAGTATTGTCGGGATAATATAAGTGAGCGCGAAAGACTGTAGTGATGTTAAAACTTTAACATCAAATAGCTCTGAGCTGCTTATGGGAGCGAGTCTTATGATGTTGACGAAAATGAAGGCTATTATTAAACATACGGCAAAGAGAAATATCATAAAGACTGCAAGCAGCCTCCTACGCCAAAGCGGTCTTGATTTTGTTGCGCCCCAGACCAAATTCATGGCTGACTCTAAGGTGATAAAGATATTTCCGCCGCTCCAAAGACCGATGAGTAAAGCCACGAATATAGATATTCCTGTGCCGTCAAGTATACCGTTAAGCTGAGTTTCTAACAAGTGGTAAAAGTTGGCACCAACTATAGGTTGAACGGTATTTTTTAAGAAATCAGTGAAAAATGGTGCAGCGATAGTAATCGCTAAAAGTGCAAGCGGAACCAATGATAAAAAGGTGAAGAAGCTGACACTTCCTACAGCAAGCGCCATGTGGTCATTGGAAAAATGTTTGTAAGCATCGTAAGATACGTGCCATACTTTTTTGCAGATTTTTTTTATATGTTCAGATATCAAAACTAATCTTAAGTGCCTCTTCGCTTATTTTGGTAACCTCATATATTATACTATCTTTAGGTAACTTTAGCAAGTTTCTGCTGAGTTTGTAATTCTTGAATATACACAATGATTTTTTGGCTTAAATTTTGAACTGTTATATTGCTTATTGCTAATATATAGTCATTTGTAATAAGCACAATTTTAATCAGTGAATAAACGCCGTATTCATAAAACAGTTCATATATTTTGTCTTTCATGTCGCAAATCTATTAGTTTGGACTGCTGATAGTATGTTATGGTACCTCAAAAACATCAAATAAAACAGTTTTTCAGAGAGATTCTATTTCAAATTGGCTATTTTGTGTTAAGTTGAAAATCCTAATTAATTTTGTGTTTAATACAGAATACGCTAATTGAACTTTTTTTCGTATCTTTGTAATAATTACCCATAGAACACACTCTTTGAATTATTCTATCATATTTCGCAAAATACTAATTTTTTTGTTCTTAAATTGTAACAAGATGTTGTTTTTTTATGGATAGCTACTTGTAAAAAATCGGAAAATATCTTAAAATATTATTATAGTATAATATAAGGGGTTAATAATGAGCGTATTACAATTAGCAGTTTTCATAGAACATAAACCCGGAAGACTTTTTGAGGTTACTAAAATACTAGGTGATGCAGGAGTAAATATACGTGGTTTTAGTATTTCCGATACAGAAGATTATGGTATTTTTCGCGTACTTACCGATGACCCTGTAAAAGCCGGTGAGACTTTACGTGAAAATGGATTTATGGTGAGTGAGAGTCAGGTTACTGTTATCGGACTTGCTGACGTGCCGGGCGGATTTGCAAAATCTTTGACATCACTTACTGTACTTAATATAAATATCGAATATATTTATATTATAATGAACTCTTATATCGCGATAGGTGTTGAGAATTCGCAGAAAGAATTTGCCGAAAAATCATTAAAAGATCTTGGTGTAAAAATTCTTACTGACGAAGATATTAAAAACTTATAACTAAAACGACGCTCCTTATTTTTGTAAGCAGTTTCATTTATTAATTTTATGCAAATATTACTGTTTTTTAGTTTGCATAATAGATTATTTTGTGGTAAAATTATAAAGTATGTTTGGACAGATTAAACGAGATATAAAAGCGGTTTTTGAACGTGATCCGGCGGCGAAAAGTATAATAGAGGTCTTTTTATCATATTCAGGACTTCATGCTATTTGGTGGTATCGCGTTTCGCATTGGTTGTATAAACACAAATTAACGGTTACTGCGCGAGTTGTGTCTCAACTTGGACGGCATTTTACCGGAGTTGAGATACATCCGGGAGCGATAATCGGTGAAGGACTATTTATAGATCACGGCATGGGTGTTATTATTGGCGAGACTACTGAGATCGGAGATAATGTTACGCTGTATCAGGGAGTGACGCTTGGCGGAACAGGAAAAGAGTGCGGGAAAAGACACCCGACTATCGGCAATAACGTACTTGTAGGTGCCGGCGCGAAAGTACTCGGATCGTTTAAGATAGGTGATAATGCCCTTATAGGTTCAAATGCTGTTGTTTTAAAACCGTTAGAGCCATGGTCTACTGCAGTCGGTGTGCCGGCAGAAGTCGTTAGGCTAAAAGGAGAAGTTCCGCCGCTTGAACACGATAAGCTGCCGGATCCAATAAGAGAGCATTTTGATAAATTAGAGGCAAAGATAGAAGAATTAGAACGGAAATTATCGGAAAGATAAATATTGCCATGTTTTTTTAATGTCAGACATGACGTGTTTTTCAGTTGATTAATGATTCACGAAACCGGCATAATAGAAAATATAAATAGGCGGCTTTTAGTTGATAACTGTAAAAGCCGCCTATTTTTTTGTACTAAACAAAACTTTAGAAGATATTCCAAATCATGCTTCTGGAGTTTGCTGTAAGTTCAGGCGCATAGACACCGTTTATGGTCGCAGGGAGGGCTGAGAATGTTCCGCGGTTTACAGCTCGCATTTTATAACTGTAAACTGTTGTTCCTTGTCTTAAATAATTCACAAACATAATATTCCTATCATCTCTCATTTCCATATACGCGCCGCGGATATACCCGCTGAGAAGTTCGGCATTTTCCATTCCGGCCGGTCTGAAGTCATCAAGACGCAGATAGTCATATTCATTTTTGGAAGTAACAGTCAGTTCAACCTCTATTAAATCTTTCGGTTTTACGGTATCTCCCTCTGTTAAAGGTGTACGTTTGTATTGTATAGTTTGTCCTGAGTAAGCATTTCCTCTCGAATTTCGGTATGCGGTATCCTTTTGTTCTTCTATCAAGAGATAATAACTTCTTTGAACTTTAACTTCAAGTCCGCGCGGCTCAATTGGTTTTTCCATACTAAAGTTGGTCTGGTAAGCGTTGATGTAGAGCGGACCTCGTCCTTCTTTTATTATCTCAACCTTATGGGTTCCGGAAGTTATCTGATCTGCTGTTAAGAAAAGGACATTATCATAGGTAAATATATTATCTCTTGTTATCTTTACTTTTTTCATCTCTCGACCGTCTAAAATAATGTTAACCGTCATGTCAGGGTTCATTTCTCCGGTTGCCTCTAAGTAATCGGTGAATGCTATTACGACATTGGAGGTATCACTTATATTGTACCAATAATATCCGTTCTTTCTATGGTTGAGCAAGTATTTTACCAACCCACGCGCCTTTTCACCGTTAGGATCAACTCTGGAAAGCAGGCGTAAATAATTTGCGTTTGCTTCTATTGTATTGCCATACCATGCCCACCAGCAATTGTTCGTTCCAAGGTTAAGGTAAGCCGTTTGATTTTCGTTATCCGTCACCATGAATTGGTCTATATTTGAAACAACCATACTCAGTTTGTCATTATCTTTGCCCTCTTCAGCGAGCGCTATTCCATAAAGAGAGAGCGCGTAAACCGGCAATAATAAACGATCGGCGTAAAGCTTTTCCTTCATTTCATCGCTGTAGATTTCATTTTCAACTAAAGTTAGGTATATAAGGGCGTCAAATGAATTTGCGTGTTCGCGGTAATAAGTGGCTTTGGGTTGCAATTTAAATCGTCTCAGTTGCTCATTTTGATAGGCGGTTAAATATCTCTTTGCTCCGTCTGTAATGCCCGGCACAAGAGTAACGCCGCTTCTCTCAGCGTACTTTAGGCTTCGCAAGATATTCGCTGTGAGGTATGTAGATGAATTATCATACTTAAACCAGCCAAATCCACCGTCAGGGTTTTGCATGCCTTGTATCTTAGCAAGATCAGAGTTTAAGTTTTTGTTTAAGACTGTTTCGTCATAGAGAGGAGATCTTTCTTTTGTTGTATCAAAAGTCCTTTTCTTCCACTGTTCTATACGTTCCCTGTCGTTTCCTATTTGCTGAGAGTTTAGATTAGCGGTTTGTGTTTTTAATTCCTCTAAAGTAAAGCCTAAGACGGAAATTGTTTTTTTAGTAAGCGATGCCGCCATAACTCTATGCGCGATAGCGTCCGAATGTTCATAAGAGTACTCAGCTATGTACGGCAGGGAGTCCATAACCGCAAGGGCTAATGTAGGCGAATACCGCAGCTCAAATGTACTGAGATCAGGGTCACGTTCCTCAGGTACTTTTATTTCAAATTCTGTTCTTTGTTCTTCTTTTGTTATCTGTGACGAGAATATGTCGGTTACTATAGATCCGTAAATCTTTACCGGCAGTGAGATAACGGTTCCGTCATCGTATCCTGTTGTTACAGCTGTATAGCGCAGGTTCAGCGTTCCTGTTCCATTTACCAAAACCAACCAGTCTACCTTTTCTGTACTGTTTGCTGCGACTCTCACGGTTTTTGCGCTTACCGCGGCAGATACTGATTCGTTGCCGACAGTAATGTTTTGGATTTCCGGAACGGTTTTATCAATAGTTTTTAATTCAACGCCGTATAGTGACAAGGTAGCTGTTATATCACGATCTTCGTCAGTATAATTATCCACCATAGCGCTGAGAGTTACAAGGTCACCGTTCACTAAGAATCTCGGTGTATCAGGTCTTACCATGATAGATTTTTTAGTGTTGACTGCTATATTAGTTTCACCGACAGATGTCCCCGCACCCATGACCCAGCCGGATATTTTCCAACTTGTTAGGTTACTAGGCATTTTTATCTCAATGGCAGCTTTTCCGTTAGAGTCAAGTTTTATTTGACCATTAAAATAAGCCGCGTCATTAAAATCTGTCCGTAATTCAACGTTACTGTCACTGCCGGCTGCTTTGTTATCAAAAAAAGCAATCCCGCCATCAGACGCAGCAGAAAGTGTTAGTTTATCGTCGTCAACACCGTCAGAGAGAAAAATGGGAGACGGACCTGATGATCTCCCCATGCCTGCTATAGCCATATTTTCTGAAGGTCTATAGGGGTACTTAACGCCTTGTATGTTGGAGAGGAAGGAAGACAATTCCCGCATGTATTTTTCGCCAATAGTGAGATTGCCTGAAGCGGAGTTGCTAAGGCTACTATAAGAGTGATAATAGAAGTCTCTTTGGAAACTCCAGAAGTAGGACTTAATACTTCGAACATTTGACCCTCCCGAGATATACTCTATAGAACGATCATACATAGTGAGCGCTAATTCACCATTTACAGGCAGCCCGTTGGCGTCAGTAACTTCAATATTTACTTGAGCAGTCTCACCAGGTTCATATATCTCTTTATCAGTTGCTATTTTTATGTCCAATCCTTTTTCAACAGGAGGGACAAGCATATTTACAGTTTTTCTTTCAACGCGTCCGTTAACTATAGTTGTTACGTTAATCAAGAAGTTTGGCATGTCGGCTTCTGTTACTTGTGTTTCAATTATAGTGCTTTTGCCCGTCGCTTGTATAATCTCAGGCTTGCCGCGATAAAAATATCCTACAGGACGCATCTGCAGAAGCAACACAGCGTCTTTATGTTTGGTGTTAATCATTACTTTAGCCGTATCGCCGACACTATAAGTCGGTTTGTCAGGTATAAGCTCTAAGGTGTCGAATTTATAATTTTCACTTTTGAAATTTTCACCAACAACATTTACTATATACGCTCCTTCAGCGCTGTTGCCGTCCCAGTCGTTTATAATACAGCTAATCCTGTATTGACCGGCTTTTCCCATATAAAACTGATGTGTTAAATCACCATTTTTATCGCTTTCAACTATGTAGCTCTCTATAGCTTTCTCTATGGGATTAGAGTTATCCGGCGGGTTATTATAGGTTATCTCATAAACAGTGATTTGGCCTTTGCCTTGCACCGGTTTATTATTTGAGGTGATTGCTTTAAATTTTCCGGTCATTATACTGCCTGCCGTGTAGTATCCTTTGTCAGGGTAAGCGTAAACGTTAAATGCTGTCGCCGCGGCAAATACACTGCCGGAAGCTTCTATAACTCGATTACTCTCGTCAGATACTTCAACTGAGATGTCATAAATCTGGCTGTTTTCCGGATTATTTTTTTTGGCTTCAGATGTATCTATCTCTATATTAAGTTCACCGCTGCTGTTTAGCTTCGCTATTCCTTCATCTATAAGTTCCGGCTGACCTCCCGAATATCTGTACATAGGATAACCCCATCTGGCGAAATTTGGATAGAAAACAGGTGTGCAGCGAATAACCCCATACCCGCTTCCGTATAGCCAGTCAAATGGCATAACAGGCACCCAATAAGAATATCCTGTACGCCTTGTAACTTTGTATTTTACTTCGCCTCCGGACAGTGGTTCGCCAAAGTAATACATGCCGTTTACTGTCACGTTTACTTTGTCGCCGAGTTTTATGCTGTCTTCAGGTGTTTTAACAGACACTTCATATTCAGGTTTTTTATACTCTTCCAGGCGGAAACTCGCGCCGCCGTGACAAGTAGTGACAAGGTTGCTGTATTCAATATTACTAATGTCTGAATCAAGCGGGAGATGTTCTTTTAGCACAGATACTGAGATGTTGTAATTTCCCAAAGAAGCGTCAGCTCCTAAAGTTAACTCTGCTTCAGCGCCGCCCATATCATTAAGCTCAACCAGTTTTTGCAGTACAGATTTTCCCATAGGGTCAGAAATATTTATATATGCTGTTGAACCTTTTAACGCTGACTCTTCATCATGAAATGTATATGAGGCGTTATTAGCCCAGAATTTAACGGAAACGTTATCTTTAGGACGATAAATAGGTCTATCCGTGAGTATGAAACATTTGTAATTTTCGTTAATGATATCGGATGATTTACTATAATAATAATCGTATGTATTATATCCTAATATAGCTATTTTATCATCTTTTCTCGCAATCACTAACCAGCTATAGTTTTCTATATTTTCTCTATCAACAAATATCGCGCCGTTTGCGTCTGTGGTTTCCGCGAAGTTTAATGTTTTTTCGACATTTGTCTTATATTTTCTATAGGGCTGTTTATAGCCGAAAAGTTCTATGTTAACTCCATCTATCCCTTTACCGTTATTCGGATCTGCCGCGTAAAAGAAGACTTTTTTGTCTTCTAATTTTTGTTCTAAAAGTAATATATCGGCGATATTTGCTAAGATAGCAACTTTATTGCCGTTTTTCGCCTGCGCTGTTATGTACCAAGTACCCGGTTTAGTGATAGGAGCTATCACTGTTTTATATGTATCTGAATGGTCTTTTGGCGGTGAAAATTTTTCTTTAAATACGATAGGATTGCCTTTAAAATATTTGTCGGTGTTTTTATGTATTATCCTATTTCCGATAGTGGTTAAGTCAACAGCATATTCTTCGTAAGCCAAATTATTTATATCATTTCCCTTTATATAATCCTTGACATCCGCTATAACTTTTTCCATATCCAGTTCATAGGCGGTAAATGTGATTTCAGTTGTATTGCGATAATTAACATTTATGGTTAGTTTTTCGCCGTAAGCAATGCCATATAGTCTATCAAGTTTGATCCAACTACCGCTAATCTCATCTTGCATGTTACTATCTTTGATTTTTTTAAAATAAGATAGGGCTGTTTTATATTGTTGTCTTGCCATATACAGATAGCCGAGTTGCTCCCTTGAACTTCTGACAATATCCGGATTTTTGCTTTTTTCACACAATTTATAGTAGTGAAGGTAATTGAATTCATCAGGCAGACTAAGTCGGACACGTCCGGTCGCAAGAGTGGTAATAGTTTCGTTGTCTTTTAAGGTTTTGGGATTTAACCAATCTGCCGGATATTTATTTTGTTTGTTTAGCGGTAGTATCGGTTGGATAAAATATCGATATTGGTATTGGTTTTCATTCATAAGACCGTAGTGTGTATTTAAAAACCGTGCCCATTCCATATATGCTAAATATTTTGTATCGCCTTTAGAGAGAGCGATAGCTCTTTCAAGGCAATATCTATATCTCTCCCCATCATTTTTTGCAGCGCTTAGAGATTTTGGCGTATAATAACAAATGGGATTTCCATTAATATCTACAGGTGTGATGTCGGTAAAGGTATTGCTTCTGTAGTATGGTCTGTAGTCATTGCCGTTACTATAGTCCGGCAGTTCAGTTATATCAGTCAAGAGTTGAAGTTTCCACGCGCCTTCTATAGCGAGCAATTTAAATTTATCAGCAAGATTTAAGTATGCCGCCGCTTTTTCTTCATCATTTTTAAGCAGTTCAATAGCTTTCATTTGTAATTGAATGGCAATAATTTCATCTCTTTTTGTGCTGTTTACTATAGTTCCCAACCATTGTCCGCGTTGGTATTCGTTTTCTATGAGAGATCCGTTATGAGTTATATCATAATAGTACACGTCTGAGATGGCAGAAAGGAGATCAGGGTAGTCAGGATACGTTTCGATAGTTTTTTTAGCTAACTCGTCAAACTCAGTTATTCTGCCTATTAGACTGAGAGCCGTAGTTGCTCCTGTAAAACAGCTGGACAGTTCTTTGTCTGAAAGTTCGCTTTTTACAGTTAAGGATGAGTAATATTTATCATAAGCATCCTTATAATTTCCATCGGAAAATAATCGATTCGCTAATTCCATTTCAGATGCCGGCGCAACTTTATTTTGCGCGAACGCTGTTGTGAAAATGAATAACGAAATAGCTAATAAAAATACTATTTTAAGATATTTTAACATTGCGAAATCTCCTAAGATTATTTTAAATACATATTGTTAGACTGCGCTTTATAGCATTTGTTCCCGAGTATATCATAAGTATACCATAAAAATAAAAAAAATAATATCTTATTTTTGAAAAAGCGTGATACATGAGAAAAATAATGTGTACAAATTATATAAAATATGGTAAAATATAATAGGTGAAAATATAAACATTTATGGCAACAAATAAGAGATTGCGAAACAGGATAGCTTTTCGTTCAGGATTGTACTTGTTTTGCAGAAATCTATCAATAATAATATTATTTATCCTCGCTTTTTGCATAGGTATTTGCGCAAGCGTATGGATGTCTGTTATTCAAGTTATACCGAAAGAGCGAGACTTGAGGGATATTAATCCTCCGGGACCGACAAGAATCTTTGCTGTTGACGGTACGCTTCTTGGAAAGTTATATGAAGAGAATAGAGAGCCTATTGAATTAAAAGATATGGGTTTAGCTGTAAAAGCAACTGTATCTATTGAGGATATTAGGTTTTATTCACATCCCGGTTTTGACCCTGTAGGCATTATGCGCGCAACTGTTAAAAATATTTTGTCCGGTTCAACTAAAGAAGGCGCAAGCACCATAACTCAACAGTTATCACGAAATCTTTATCTCGGAAGCGAAAAAAAACTAGCCAGAAAAGTACAAGAAATAGCTATTGCTCTTGAACTTGAAAAAAGATATTCTAAAGATGAGATTTTGGAAACTTACTTGAATCAGATATATTACGGGTCAAATCCAAATAGCGTGCGCTCTTATGGTATAAAGACTGCGGCACAGACATATTTTTCTAAAGACCCTGCTGATCTCACTATTTCTGAGGCGGCACTTCTTGCCGGTATGCCGAAAAATCCTTACGGATATGACCCTTACAGAGATCCTGAACGGGCAAAAATACGTCGTAATACAGTCTTAAACAGTATGCATCATAATGGATTCATTACAAGAAAAGAATGTGAAGAAGCGAAAAACGAAGATCTTGTTTTAAGACAGCCTCCGGTAAAATTAGAATCAAAGCTTGACAGTCCGACGCCGTACTTTATTGATTACCTTGTGAGTAAAGAGTTAGTAGATATATTCGGTAAAGAAGCTGATCACCTTATCTACTCATTAGGAATAGATGTATATACTACTCTTGACCCCAGGCTTCAAAAAACTGCGGACGACGTTGTCAGTAGACAAGTTGAGGCAAACAAAGGACGTAGGATAAGTGAAGGAGCACTAATCACTCTTGACGCTAAAACAGCAGCTATTAAAGCCATGGTTGGTGGAGTTGACTATAAGAAAAATCAATTCAATGTTGTTACACAAGGAAAACGACAACCCGGTTCCAGCTTCAAGCCAATAGTATATACAACCGCGCTTTTAAGGGGTTACACAGGGAGAACTATTGTTGAGGATACTCCTCTTACTATCGGCAGGTGGAGCCCAAAAAACAGCGGATCATATTCAGGCATGATAAGCCTGAGAAGGGCTGTTGAACAGTCGAAAAATGTTGTCGCGGTTAGAGTTGCTCAAAATATAGGAATTGAGAATGTTGTTAAGACAGGTCGCGCTATGGGAATAGAAACAGAGCTGGATCCTTATCTCTCAACAGCTCTTGGCGCTTCAGTTGTAACGCCGCTTGAGCTTTGTAGCGCTTATACAGTTTTGGCTAACGATGGAGTTTATAATAAACCTTATTCTGTTGCTGTTATAGTTCGAGGAACGAGCGTTATATATGAGAAAGAACCAAAACCTGAAAGGATTATTCCAAAGAAGGTCGCAGCGGATATGACTTCAATACTGACCGGTGCTGTGAATAGAGGTACCGGTACCGGAGCTCGTTCTGCCTTTCCTGTTGCCGGAAAAACCGGCACAACAAACTCATACCGCGATGCTTGGTTTGTTGGCTACACCAGTGATTTAGTTACTGCGGTATGGGTAGGAAACCGTAATAACAGCCAGATGAACAGAACGTTTGGAGGAACTATTCCGGCTCCTATTTGGAGATCGTACATGGCGGTTGCTCAACCTATCATTGCTGACGAACATAGACATATTGAACAAGAATTGATTAAATGGAGTAATGTTAAAGATGGTACTCATCCAAGTCTTAACACTTCACCGTCTAAATATATAATAAGAAATGGCGAGAGAAGAGTTGGAAACTCAAAGAAGCAGAATACTCAAGAAACTAATCCTTCCTCATCGCCTTCATCTCCTTCATCGTCTTCGACGCCAGATGTTGATGAAAGTACTCCTCCGAGTTCAAGTCCTTTTGGCACTTTTCGCGCAAAAGATAGCGGTAACGCGGAAAATTAAAAGAACGGGAACTTTTATAAAATAATAAAAAAAATAGGGATATTTATAGATTACAATGAAAGAAAGAGAAGAACTTTTAGCGCTTATAAAAGAGATAGCTCTTTTCCGTGGTCATTTTATACTGGCATCCGGTAAAGAGAGTGATTTTTATCTTGATGGAAGATTAGTAACCCTTGACCCTAAGGGAGCTCAGCTTATAGGTAAAGTCATGCATAAACGCCTCATTGAACTTGGTGTTGAAGCAGCCGGTGGATTAACTATGGGGGCTGACCCAATAGCGGCAGCAGTCGCTGTTGTCAGTGAATATGAAAACAAGCCAATCAAAGCTTTTATTGTTCGTAAAGAGGCTAAAGACCACGGGAAACAGAAACAGGTCGAGGGTTCTATAAAGGGCGGTGAAGTTGTTGCTATATTAGAAGATACAGTTACAACCGGTGAATCATCGTTAAAAGCTATAGAGGCAATGGAAAAATTAAACTGCAAAATTGCGGTTGTTATGCCTATTATCGACCGTCTGGACGGAGCAAAAGAATTAATTAACAGTAAGGGCTATAATTTTGAGCCGTTATTTACCATACATGACCTGGGGATAGAGTAGTAAATGACGATAATTCTCGGAATAGAGAGTAGTTGTGATGAGACATCGGTTGCTATCGTAAAAGACGGCTGTGATATTCTGTCGAATATAGTAAGCTCATCTGAAAAGTTTCATGCTGTATGGGGAGGAATAGTTCCTGAAATTGCTTCAAGAAAACAGCTGGAATATCTACCGCTTGCTATTAAGTCAGCGCTTGACGAGGCTAATGTAACTCACAAAGATATATCAGCAGTAGCTTTTGCTAATGGTCCCGGTTTGATAGGTTCGCTTGTGGTTGGGTTAATGGGAGCAAAGACTTTTGCGTATTGCCACTCACTTCCACTAATAGGGATTAATCACTTAGAAGGTCATCTTTATGCTAATTGGCTTCGCACGGAAAATGACTGTCGTCCACTTCCGGAACTACCGGCTATTGTATTAATAGTATCCGGCGGGCACAGTCATTTGATACAGATGCTTGGTCATGGAGAATATAAAATACTTGGACGAACGCTTGATGATGCGCCGGGTGAAACATTGGATAAAGCTGCGAGGATTTTAGATATTGGCTATCCCGGCGGACCGGTTATTGATCGTATAAGTAAGGAAGGTGACAAAAAAGCTATTCCTTTCCCTCGCGCTATGTTAAAAGGCAGTCTAGACTTCAGCTTTAGCGGTGTTAAAACTTCTCTAAATACTTACTTAAAAAAGTGTGACGCTGATGGTGAACTGAGGCATGTTGAAAATATAGCGGCCTCATTTCAAGAGGCTGTAATGCAGGTTTTGTCTGATAAGCTATTTATGGCAGCCGAAGAATATCAGCCGAAACAGTTAGTGCTTGCTGGTGGGGTTGCCGCAAACAGCAGACTGCGAGAAATAGTGGCTGAACGAGGTGAAAAAGAGAATATACCGGTCTCTGTACCGCCGTTTAAACTATGCACTGATAACGGCGCTATGATAGCCGCCGCGGCGTATCAGCATTACCTTCGCGGCAATTTTTCTGACCTTTCTTTAGATGCAAAGGCATCACTTCCCTTAGTTATATAATGTGTAGCTAATTTGTTGGCGAAATGATTTTCGTTTTATAAAAAAATCCCGTTTAAGCCATTTAGCTTAAAACGGGATTTTTTTTATTTAAGTTTTTTTAAGGAAGCTGAACAGTTCCCTGCTGACTACTTTCTACAGCAGCGCTGGCTTCTTTATTTTCAGTGTCCTGTTTGAGCCATTCATCTATCTCAGCGACTCTTTCTTTATCGCCAAGTTCTGAGAAAATGGTGCGGAGTTGCTTATGGATACTTTGATCAGAGTCGACTGATACCGCAGTGCTAAGCGCATATCCAAATTGCTTTTTAGCGTCTTCTAAATACATAGCTACCATTTCTCTTTCTCCATTTTCTTTTCCATCTTCATATTTAATTAGGAAAAGCTGGCCGAGTTCTATGTAGAAGTTAGCGCTTTCTGCTCCTGTGGCGGCACTTGTTATAGATGTGAGAAGATTGATTCTTTCGTCAATCTCATCCTCCGGAAGTTGCTTTAATAGGATAGCTTTAAACGCCGGTCCAAGTATTCCCGGAAGCGCGCTGTCATAAGCAATGGTCTTTAGAAGTTCGCTTGCCTTTGTTGGGTCGCTATAAACAACATCATAATACTGGAGCTCAGGAGTGAGACGTTCAATTTTTGCAATGTTTCGTTTATATGCCACATAATTGCTACCTATAAGAGTACTAAAGTTAAATGCTGTTTCTATTTCTTTGTCAGCTTTTACTTCATCCCAATTTTTAGGCGCATTGGCATTATCTCTGATATCTTCAATGTAAACAAATCCATAACCGGTTTGTGGGCCGAAATAGCTATTTGAGGCAACGAGCATAGAAGGAGTTATATCTCCTTTACCATAAGCAAAAGCCATATAAATGGCCATTGGCGAAACATTATTTTCGTTTGAGTTATTTAACCAACCGAGACTTCCGGGTGTATCACCATATGTAGTCATGAAGTCATTACTGTTTTCTTTTGCGAGTTCGCTAAATTTTTTCGGATCCTCAATAGCGGCTTTCCTTATCTCTTCAGCTTTTTTTTGTGCTTCTGCAAGGCTGCTTTCGGTATTTTCTTGTGCGGCTATAAATATCCAAGAAGCTTTCACTTCTTTTGTATTGAAATTCTTGGCGAAATTTGCTGTGAACGGGGATACATCAAATTTATCACCAATTTTGTGACCGACTTTCATCATTCCGGTCATAAAGTCTATTTGATTAGATCCGTTTTCTTTTATCTGCGCGTTTGTTGCTTTGATATAGGCATTAATAACAGCTTCTCTATCAGTTAAGTCGATATTGGCAAAAAATTCATTGCTACCAAAGTACATATTCATATAATCTTTACGTATCGCGTCTAAAGTTCTTGGTTTAGACGCTGGCTCACTTTCGTCTGTTTGCTTTCCTGCAGCAGCAGTTTCATTTTCCAAAGTCTGTATACTGTACTGTTCAATCATGCTCAGAACCGATATTGCTTCGGAACGAATAGCTTTTTTCTTGTCCCATGAAAATATTTTTATTCCAAGGTCTTTCTTTACTTGACTAAAAACAACATCTTGAGCGATTTGTTCAAAGGCGTTTTGTCTGTAATTTATAGCAGTTGATAGTGTAACGCTGGCGTCCTTTGACAACTCCGAAAATAGCCAATCGAGCTGTGCGTCAGTAATTGCATCTCCGTTAACAGTTGCAATGATATTACCCATCTTGTTAGATGGCATATCGCTTGAGATAGTATTACTTCCACCAAGAGATTTGCCCAAGTTAGGTAAAACCATAGCGATAATACCGAGTACAAATACAACTATAACTACCCAAACTACCACATGAAGAGATTTGGTATTAGACATTTTTCTGCGCATTGAATTTAAACTCATAATTTTAATTTTTCTCCTTACTTAAAATAGTAATTATTTACATTTTTTTCGTCTTTTAACAAGACAAAATTAAGGCGCTCTATTCAGTTATATTTTAAGCGCTTTTTTAGCATTTGGAACAGATATTTTTTTTTGCTATTTGAGTAATTCCTGGCTTGCGCGCTGAACAACGTTTTCAACGTCATTCACACGGCTTGATATTTCGTGAATGGAACTGTTTAGTTTATCCATCACATTTTTGGCGTACTCTAAGGCTCCTTGCCGTATGGAGTCAGCATCAATTTTAGCTTGATCTATGACACGTTGGCTTTCCTGTTGTGCCATCCGTACGACTTCATGGTTGCTTACCAGCTGTCTTGCTTCTTCCTGCGCTTTTCTTATAGAAAGTTCAGCAGTTTCTGCTGCTTCAGCAATAACATTAGATGCTTTTTCTTCTGCCTCAGAGATTATACGGTCTTTGTCTTTTGTTATCTGTTCGGCACGTTGAAGCTGCGTTGGAAGACTCACACGTATTTGTTCGGTTTTTTCTAAAATATACTCGTTAGGCATATTAAAGACGCGATCAGCAAGAATGATTACCGGCATATTTGTATGATCTACAAGATCATCAATTTCGTCTAATATTTTGTTTACATCCATGTTTAGTATACCCCTTGAAATAGAAATGATTTATTTTTGTCCCTTTAATTCGTTCAATTTTCTGGCTACATTTTCGGGTACAAACTGCGAAATATCTTTAGAAAATGCGAAAACTTCACGCACCAATGATGAACTTATATATGAATACTCAGGGGAAGCGGGCATTAAAAGCGTTTCAATGCCGCTAAGTTTCTTATTAGTTAGCGCCATTTCCTTTTCATCCTCGTATTCTCTGGTATTCCTGACCCCTCTCACTATACAGTCAATCTCATATTTTTTAGCTGCATCAACAGTTAGAGAGGAATATGAAAAAATAGTGACCTTGTTATTTTCGGCGAAATATTCGGCAATCAGTTTACATCTTTCTTCCACTGGTAAAAGGTTATTAACTTTGCCCACATTATTCCCTATGCCCACATAGACCATATCATAAAGAGAGAGAGTCCTCATTATTATGTCTATATGTCCAAAAGTAATAGGGTCAAAGCTGCCGGTAACAAGAGCCTTTTTCATACTATTATTAATAATACCGTTTTCAGCAAAATTTGTAAAGAGATTTTTACGCATTTTTGTATATTTTTTACTGAAATTCAAAAGGTTTTTAACTTTTTTTCGGCAATATAATAATATGAACAATATAATTATAAATAAAATTAAGGAACTCCCACCTCTTAAAACCGATTTTTTTGACGATATTCTTGACAGTTTTCGGCCGTTTACATTAAATAAAACATTGCTTAACGAAAAATTTCCCCATACTCCTGTAGTTTCTGTAAAACTTTTTATTAATGAGGATACCCTCCAGGTAAAGTTTTTCCTCATTGATAAATATGTGAAAAGTGAAGTTACCGACTTTAACGGTCCGGTTTGTACAGACAGTTGCGCAGAATTCTTTTTTTCTGTGAATGGAAATGGATATTTTAATTTTGAAATTAATGCCGGTGGCACTGTACACAGTTCATTTATCCGTAATTGTGAGCGTACATCTGATGGATTTCGTGATTACACTTATTTGTCAGAAGACGATTTGAGAGGCATTGAAATTTATTCAACTATGCCAAAAATTGTTTTACCGGAGATAGCGCAAAAAACGATTTGGCAGCTTAGTTATAATGTTCCGCTTCGCACGTTGGAAAAATATGCTGGAGAGTTTGAAATAGCTGTAGGAACTGTTTGGCATGGTAATTTATATAAATGCGCTGACAGTACATCACATCCTCACTGGCTGACATATTTTCCAATTATTGAAGGATTTAATTTTCACCAGCCCAATTTTTTTGGGGAAATAAGAATAAATACAGAGGACGAATAATTGAGTCTTATCTTAGCTTCGACATCGCCGAGAAGGATAGATATTTTAAATGAATTTCATATTGATTTTATAGCTGTCTCGCCTAAATGCGATGAATTGCCGCCTAAAAAAGGCGCAAATGTCAGAGATTGGCTTAGCAAAACCGCGCTTGAAAAAGCTGAAAGTGTTTTGGGACAAGAATCAAAAGATGATACTATTTTAGCTGCTGATACGATAGTTGTCCTCCCATGTGTCGGTAAATATTTATTTGACGGCGAGTTGGTAGAACTTCTTTGTAAACCCAAAGATGATAAAGACGCAAGAAAAATGCTAAGAAGTCTGAGCGGCAAAAAACATTATGTTTTAACCGGAGTAGCTATAATAAAAAAAGGTGTAAAAAAAACATTTATCAGCAAAACTGTTGTAACATTTAAGGAATTATCATCCATTGATATTAAGGGTTATGTTGTTACAGGGGAGCCTCTCGACAAGGCCGGAGCATACGCTATTCAGGAAGGCGGCGCGAAATTTGTATCTGGCATTGACGGCGATATATATAATGTTATTGGGTTGCCTATATATGATATATTGCCCTATATCATGTCCTTGGTTTAGTCTTCAACTAAAGATCGTCCTGCAGGTTTTGCGTCTGCTTTTAGCGGAACATTTAATTCGTACGAGTTTTGCATAGCCTTTAATAGTATTTCCTTTGCTTTGTCAATGTCATTAGTACTGACTTCCATAACTATTTCGTCATGAATTTGTAAAATCATTTTAGCGTCAATATTGACCTTTTTTAACGAATCATTCACCCTAATCATTGCTAACTTCATAATATCGGCGGCAGTTCCTTGAATAGGGGTATTAATGGCTGTTCTTTCCGCGGCTTGTCTGATATTTGCATTTGACGCATTAATCTCAGGAATAGGTCGTCGTCTGTTTAGGAGTGTTCTAACTTCGCCGCTAATCTTTGTTTCATCAACGATGTCGCACATATACTTTGCAACGTTTGTGAAGCGCTCAAGGTAATTATTTCTGAGTTCAGCAGCTTCAACTCGGCTTGTATGAATCTGACTCGCTAAACCAAAAGCTGAAGTGCCGTATGGAATAGAGAAGTTGACTATCTTAGCCATTCTACGCATTTCTCTTGTTACACTATCGTCGCTTACATTAAAAAGAAGCTTTGCGGTAGCTGTGTGCAAGTCTTCGTCTCTAAGGAAAATTTGAGTAAGATTTTCATCTTTTGTGATGTCTGCCAACACACGAAGTTCTATTTGTGAATAATCAGCAGCAAGAATCAAATGGTCATCATCTTTCGCGATAAATGCCTTTCGTATTTGGCGGCTTTCTTCTGTACGTATGGGTATGTTTTGCAGATTTGGATCGCTGCTGCTGAGCCGCCCTGTAGCTGTTACTGCTTGGTTGAAGTGGGTATGTACTCGGCCGTCGCGCTCAGCTATTAATTTCGGCAAAGCGTCAACGTAAGTTGATTTTAATTTTGTCAGTTCTCGGTACCTTATGACCATCTCGATGATAGGGTGGGTGTCAATAAGGGATAGCAGAGTAGATGCGTCTGTTGAGAATCCTGTTTTAGTTTTTCTTCCGCTGGTCAAGTTGAGCTTGTCAAATAGGATGACCTGCAACTGTTTTGGTGAGTTAATAGTAAATTCTTCATCTGCCTGCTGATGAATATTTTTTTCCAGAATATTGATTTCTTCTGCCATTTGCTTGCTTAAACTCTGTAATAAACCAACATCTATTTTTACTCCGGTCCATTCCATATCAGCTAAAATAGATATTAATGGCTCCTCAATATCGGTATAAAGCGCGGAAACTTTATACTTTTCCATTTCGCTTTTTAGCGTAGTGATAAGTTCATTTGTTGTGTAGAGCCATTTACCGACAAGATTCATATCTATAGAATCTTTTTCTTTTTGAGAAGAGTTTATACCGCCAATTTCTACTCCGTAATGCCGGTAAGCTATCTCATCTAATTCATGCCCCTTAGTTGGGTCAATAACATAGCTTGCTATTTGTACATCAAATTCTATTTGGTAATCATATTTTTCAATGTCGTAGAGGAGTAAAAGCGTATCTTTTATATTATGACCACTTATTTTCACACCTGTTTTCAATTTTTTCACCAGCGGTATCAAAAGCTTTTTCGCGTTAAAAGTTTCTGTTTCGTCGTCAAATAACGAGCCTTGTTTTGCCATTTTTTTTGCAAATTCGATATAGAAATTATTGTTGTTTGTGTTTATAAGTAATCCGTACAGTTTGTTGCCCATAATGTTCGGAATTATAATTATAGTATCTTTTGCATATTTTAACGCCTTTTCTAAAACGGCTATATCATTTTCTGTGTTTAGAAGTATGGCAGGTTTAACATTACTAAAGTCAATATTGCCAGCTGCTCTTTCAGTTACCGCTGCGAAATGGATAGGTTCCGTACAGTTTTTTTCTATAGCAGGTGTAGTATTTGTTAACCGCATAGAAAGGTTACGGAAATTGTATCTGTGAAAAATTTCAGAGAGCTTTTCTTTATCCCAAGATTTTACTTCGTATGACTCAGAATTTTTATTTATTGGGACATTGACGTTAATAGTTGCAAGTATTTTTGATTTTTTTGCTGACTCAATATTTTGTCTGAAACGCTCGCCTATCGCGCCTTTTATTTCTTCCGCGCGATCAATCACATTTTCTAGATTGCCGTACTCTGTTATAAGTTTTGTCGCGCCTTTTTCACCAATATTAGGAACGCCCGGTATATTGTCTGACTTATCGCCCATAATTGCTTTTACAGAAGTTACCTGTTCAGGAGTAATACTATAAATTTCTTCTACCATTTCAGGGGACATTTCTATAGTTTCGCTGATACCTTTTTTTGTGAGCAGGACATGTGTTTTTATTGATACCAGTTGCAACGCATCGCGGTCTCCGGTAACTATAAGGCTATTTTTGTTCTCATTTTCGGCGTGTTTAACAACAGTGCCTATTATATCATCAGCTTCATATCCTGGAAACGAGATTTGCGCTATTCGCATAGCACTTAAGATTTCTTTTACTATAGGTATCTGGTAAATAAGGTCATCCGGCATTGGTGGCCGATGAGCTTTATATTCAGGATCAATGTCAGAACGGAAGGTTTTTTCTTTACTGTCAAAGGCAACTAATATTGAAGTAGGGTTGCGCTCATCTATGACTTTTAGGAGCATATTTATAAAACCGTATACAGCGTTTGTCGCTATACCATCTTTGTTTGTTAGCGGAGGAAGAGCATAGTAAGCGCGGTATATCAAGCTATAAGCATCAATCACCAATAAGTCTGTTTTCATGGTATAATATTTCGTTGAATCTATCTTAAAACCTTTTTTTTATCCATTTGAGGAATTGCAGTTACTAATTCTTATAAAAAAGAGAAGCGTTTTGACAGTTTAAAGAACTATAAAAGACGCTTCAATTTTTTGTTTTTCGGTTGTTTTTATTTGCTAAAATTTAATTTTGTTGTACATATAACCAGGTATAAGCTCAGTATTTATATTTCCGAGCCGTACTGTAAATGTATTGTCTGTGATGTAAACACGATATTGTGGAAGAGTTACCGGTGCCAAAATGCAGTTTCCTACTCCGTGAGTTAAAGCGTTCAGTTGAATTATTGTGCTGTCTGACGGAACAAGTTCATTTATATGCTTTGCGTTTTCTATCATTTCTTGTGTATAATGCGAGACGCTCATATCAATATTCGGTTCTGACCCGATAAATATACCATGTCCACGAATATCGGATAACGTTGCCCATTTAGTTTTTAACTTATTGCCGTGTGACTGAGGAGTAACATACGGTACATATTCATCCCAAACAGTGCTGGAATAAACACCGTTTCTGCCGCTATACATTCGGTCACTATAGCAATCATGCGGACCGATACCCTCCCAAGCAAATGATTCAAAACCATAAGGACAGACAAGTTCAAGCCCGAGACGAGGTACAAACGGTATATCGGAAAAACTGGTGTTATTCATGACGCGGTTTTTCAAAATAATGTCTCCGTTGTTCCAAATCCTATACTCTTGGCAGACATCAAAGTAAAGGTCTGTGCAGATGGAGTTTATAGCGCCGGTGACACTTATATCAACGTAATCTCCGCTGTTTTTTAAGATGTTAAACGAGAACCCTTCAAATTTCATGGTATGGTAGTAATGTTTCTTCCATAAACTTAAAAATCCTCGGTCACTATCTGTATCCGCACGCCAGATTTTCAACTCAGGTCCTTTTTCAATAACAGATTCGCCGTTTGCTGTATAAGTTTCAATGAGCGCTGTTAAATTATTAAATTCTATTTCAAAATCATTACCTTGAACTATAGTTACGATATCGTTAGTCAGTACGGTAAGATTAGGATTAACAGTCGGATTATATATAAACGGTGCTTTCTCTTTAACAGGTAATTCAGTTTGCAGATGTGCTAATTCAAATCCGCTGTCTGCCCATGCGGTTGATTTTGCCGTGACAAAATACATGTTCAGATAACATGCTCCGTCAGATGAAGTTGGCAGAGTGTACGGTATTTTTATTTCTGCTGTTTGCCAAGGCTTGGTATCCGGAAGTTCTGTCAGTCCGTTTTGCAAGACTTTACCATTTGACACAACTTCCCATTTGCAAAGCAGTGTCGAGAGAAAGCTGTGATCAAAACGGTTTAAAACAGTAAATTTTCCGCTTTTTGGTTTTGATTGTATCAGCTTCACCGGTGAAATTAATTCTTTATACTCTAAAAGTGTTGGGTGCACATCCCGATCCGGACCGACAAATCCTCCGATATTAAAGTTTCCGTCATGATGCGGTTCGTCATAGTCTCCTCCATAGGTAAAGTACAGATTTCCTTCATCATCAAATTCGCGTAGTCCATGGTCAACCCACTGCCATACGCATCCACCTATAAGCCGCGGATATTTGTAGATAGTATCCCAGTAATCCTGCAAAGCACCGCAGCCGTTGCCCATAGCATGTACATATTCACATAGGAAAAACGGGCGTTTATCATCGTTATCAAGATTAGCGAATCTTTCCATCATCTCCGTAGACGCATACATGAAACTGATAACATCAGGACCGTCTAAATAGGTCATCTCATTTTCATCTAAGAACCAGGCTGCACTCTCATAATGGATATATCGTGTGTTGTCAGTCGCGCGAATAGCCTTTATCATGGCGCGGTGATTATCGCCGTAAGATGATTCATTTCCGAGTGACCACCAGATAATAGAAGGGTGGTTTTTATCTCGTTCAACCATCCTTACCGCGCGGTCAACAAATGCATCTTTCCACTCAGGTCTATGCGTGAAATCCACTTTGGAATTGCGTTCAACAGCAAACATAGAATTTCCATCAATATTTTTAGCTACATCTGCCTTTGCATAGCTTTCAACAAAACCATGGGATTCTAAATCTGCCTCGTCAATAACATACAAGCCATACTCATCGCAAATATCAAACCAGCGGACATCATTGCAATAATGAGATGTACGGACACAATTTATGTTGTGTTGTTTCATTAGCTTGGCGTCGTGTACCATTGAAGAGTAATTTACTGCTTGGGCAAGATCTGGATGGATCTCATGGCGGTTAACACCGCGAAGTTTGATCGGCATACCGTTTACAAAAAGCTGTTTATCCTTTATCAAGACCTCTCGAAATCCAATGTTTAGTGCTTTAACTTCAAACAGTTCATCACCTTTTAATATTTCTATTACTAATTTATACAGATTAGGTTCGTCAGCAGACCACTGCTTTGGATTTTTTATATCTTTTAATATCTTTGTATTTTTAGTTGCCTTAACAGTGCCGGATATTATTTCTTTATCGGAAAAGAGAAGGGTGTATCGGATATTTTCGCCTGATATTTTCCCACCGATTTTGACATCTATTCCTATCGTTGCGTCAATATATTTATCTCCAAATTTTGTGGTGGTTGTTATATCTTCTATATTTACTTTTGGTATGTGGATAAGAGATACAGAACGGAAGATACCGCTTAAACGCCAGTAGTCTTGGTCTTCTATATAAGTACTGTCAGCAAATTTTAACACCTTAACCGCAAGAATATTTGGCTCATCATCAACGTTTAAATATTTGGTGATATCAAAGTCTGATGGCAGGTGCGCTCCCTTTGAAAAACCAACTTCATGACCGTTAACATAAACATAAAACGCGGTATTTACGCCTTCAAAGTGTAAAATAACATTGCCGTTTTTTATTTTTTTTGTTAAAAATGTTCGTCGGTAACATCCTGTAGGGTTTTCCTTTGACACAAACGGCGGGTTTACCGGTATAGGAAATTTGTAATTAATATAATAAGGTTTGCCGTATCCTTCCATTTGCCAGTTACTTGGCACTTTTATCCTGTCCCAATCGTTGTTGTGGCTGCAGTCGCAGTCACATTCGTGGTTAGGCATCATAAAATCTTCCGGTACCAGTTCAGGACGTTCAAAATATTTAAAGTCCCATATCCCATCCAGGCTTTGTACTCTTCCTGACAGCGCGGTTGCACCGCTCAGCGCTTTTTCAAAGCTCTCAAATGGATAAATAGCTGCTGAGGAAGAAAGTCTATTTTCAGCAAGCAATGTTGGGTTTTCAAAATGATTAGCTTTTCTTTCCATAGTAAAGCTCCTTATCGCGTTTTATTGTTTTTTATATATATTCCTTATTTGATATGCAGGTTTGTCTTGAGATTCATGATAAGTCCGTGATAATTGTTCTGAGATTAGCCCCATAAGTATACACTGAAATCCCATAACTAAAAGCGCGGTCGTAACCGGTAAGAGCGGAGAACGGACTATATGCATATCTGGATCATGAAAATGAACAAGACGAATGATTATGAGTGCTGCGCCTATAAGTATGCTGAGCGCTATAAGCGCAAGTCCCACTCCGCCAAAAAGATAAATCGGTTTCCCTGCAAATCTTGTTAAAAATTTTACTGTGATTAGGTCTAAAATAACTTTTCCAGTTCTGCCAATTCCATATTTTGCTTTGCCATATATTCTTGGGTGATGTGTTACCGGCATTTCTGTGATTTTTGCACCAATAGAGTTTGCCCATGCCGGAATAAAGCGGTGCATCTCGCCGTATAAACGAAATCCTGTAATGACTTCACGGCGGTATGCTTTTAATGTACATCCAAAATCATTTAATTTTACTCCGGTAACGCTGGCAATGATAGAATTAGCTATTCTTGATGGAAAACGCCTTATAACATCATCTTTTCGGTCTTTTCTCCACCCGCTGACTACATCGTAACCTTCATTTAGTTTTGTTAGAAGTCGTGGAATATCTATTGGATCGTTTTGTAAGTCGGCATCCATCAAAATGATTGCATTTCCTGATGAATTGTCTATTCCGGCGGCAATAGCGGCAGTTTGTCCAAAATTTCTCCTAAATTCAACTATAGTAAACTGTTTGTCATTTTCAAACAGTTTCCGCATGACGCAGACACTGTCATCTGTAGAGCCATCATCGACAATGATTGCTTCCCAGCTGTAATTTTCTTTATCCATGACATCATGGAGTGATTTATATAAGAGCGGAAGTGTTTCTTCTTCATTATAAACCGGTATTATTATTGAGATATCCATAGCAATTATTATACCATGTTTACCGCTTTTAAGTAAAGTTTTTTTTCACTGTAATCAAAAAAAGGCGTATTTATAATTTTTCAGCTTTTAGTTAACCTTTTCCACAAAAAGTGCCGGAAGCTATTTACCAATTTTATAAAATCGGGTATAATATAACAAGATGGGTAATAATGGAGTAAATGACGGCAACATTGATGTAAAACACGAAGTCGGCGGAAGTGAAAAATATTGTTACCGCCATCCTAAAATTGCAACAAAAATGAGTTGTGGTCGCTGTGGTCGTCCAATTTGTTCTGATTGTACTATGATGGGTTCAGTCGGAGTGCGCTGTCCTGAATGTTACTATGGCGTTAATACTAGTGCAGCAAACATCGTTGAAGATAATGATGTGAATAGCTTTGCTTTGATTATCGCCGCGGTATCGGGTATAGCCATTTTTGCTGTAATATATTTTTTATCTGTAAAATTTCATGGTGTCGCAATAGGGTATAACGCGCTTTTTGCCGTTTTATACGGTATGATTATTGGAATAGTTATTCGAGCGAAAAGTGGGAAAAGAAATATAAGCGCGGCTAAGTGGGGAATGTTATACGTTTCTATCGGGTCTGTGATTATAGGAGTTGTTCTCACTATAATTTTTGGAACCTCGGAATATTTTTTAAGAAACGTTCTGTTTAATACTCTTGCGCAGATAATTTTGGGGTGTGTGATGGTTTACTTATTTGGGATGAGGAAGTAGATATATATAAAATTCTTTTTTAAGATTTTACATATTTTAGAAAATTAGGACTATAATGGAATTACAAGAACAATTAAAGATTATAAAACGTGGAGTTATTGATTTAGTTTCAGAGGAAGAGCTGATCGCAAAACTAAAGCTTGGACGACCTTTAAGAGTGAAGTTTGGGGCAGATCCTTCGGCACCTGATTTGCATTTAGGACATTGTGTTCAACTTCGCGCGCTCAAAAACATTCAGAATTTAGGCCATAAAGTGGTGTTTTTAATAGGCGATTTTACCGCTATGATAGGTGATCCGTCAGGCCGCTCGGCTACTCGTCCGCAGCTAAGCCGCGAAGATGTTGAGAAAAACGCGAAGACTTATTTATCGCAGGTTGGAAAAATACTCGATATGGAAAAAGTTGAAATACGGTTTAACAGCGAATGGATAAATGAGTTTACTTCTCGTGATATGATAGAACTTGCAGGTAAATGTACTGTTGCTCAGCTTTTAGAACGTGAAGACTTTGCGAAAAGATTTTCAGAACAAGTTCCGCTTGGCATTCATGAATTGTTTTACCCAATTCTTCAAGGATATGATTCAGTAGCTTTGAGAGCCGATATTGAATTTGGCGGAAGCGACCAGACATTTAATTTATTTATGGGGCGTCAAATGCAAAAAGCGCATGGGATGGCTGAGCAAGTTATTATTACCCGTCCGCTTATTCCTGGTACAGACGGCAGTAAAAAGATGAGTAAATCACTCGGAAATTATATTGCGGTATTAGACACGTCTGACGACATTTTTGGGAAATTAATGAGTATTCCTGATCACCTTATTCCTATGTACTTTGAATACTTAACAGATATTGAAATATATGAGATTGAAGCTATGGACAAAGATATGAAATCCGGTGTTCTAAATCCTCGCGATGCAAAAGAGCGGCTTGCTATAGAAATAATATCTTATTTGTATAGCAAAGAAGAAGGAGAGAAGGCTGCAGCAACATTTAGAAATACATTCTCCGCGAAAGGCGGAACCCTTGATGATTTGCGCGCGGCAGCAGAGACAGTAGAGCTTGACATTGCAGCATTTAGTAGAGAAATACCACTTTCAAACTTAATATGTAATATAGGTTTAACTTCATCGTCAGGTGAAGCTCGGCGTCTTATAAAACAAGGCGCTGTTTATCTTGATGAAGATAAAGTTACAGATGAGAGATATATTTACATACCAAAAGAAGATCAGCTTATTCGTGCCGGTAAACGTCGGCTGGCGATATTAAAATCAAAATAACATTTTAGGAGTTTATTATGAGGAATTTTGCAATACTATTTTTAATGGTGTCATTATTAGTTCCGGCACTTGCGGTGCCGACAGCTGAAGAACTTATTGAACGGTCGAATATGACTTATTATGTGCCGGCGCTGTCTGTAGCGTCATGCGAAATAAAAGTTCCTGCATTTGCCGATAATCCTGATTTAGTAGGTGTAAGATATTTTTATACATATGATAAAATTAATAAGGATCATATTATCAATATTGAGGGATTAAGCGAATCAAAAGAAGCTATTAAAGGCAGCATTGAGGCTTTTTTGTATCCAATAGTTGAGTCCGCATTTCCTGTTAGCCCTTCCATTATAGCTGATGGCAAGCATGTTGAAATGATAGGCGTTGAAAAGCGAATTGTTGACAGAAAGGCAGTTCCTTTCTACCGTGTTTTGGTCTCTACAGTTGATGAAGATGGAAAAACTATCAGCGAAGATGTTTTGCTGCTCATGACTGAAACCGGACTTATAGTCAGGTATGATATGGAAATGATAGTAAGTTCTATGCGTGTATCCCTTAGTTATTCTATCATGAATGAGCATACAGACAGAGGTTACTTGATGTCTCACATGATTGGGCGCACAGTGACAGGTGCTTCTACCAGTCCAAACTGGCAAGATGAACAAATTTATTATGTTTCTGTTGATGATTTTCTCTTGCCAACAAAATATGAGCGCAAGAATTTAAATATTTTCAATCAAACTGATATTGCAACAGGAATCACTACTGTTTACTTTGAAGGTTGGGATTTGATTCGCTAATTCCGATGAAATAAATTTTTGGAAAGTAATGAGAGTAAATAAGTGAGGTCAAGGTTATGGATTTTAATAAGATTTTAGCAAATAGAAGATCTACCAGATTTTACAAATCGGATGCAGTGCCGGAAGAAGATGTAAAGCAGATGTTAAATAACGCTGTTCAATCTCCAACTGCGCGAAATACGCAGCCATGGGCATTTAAAGCTATACAGGATGTTGATATTATCAAAGGCATATCTGATGAATCAAAGAAATATCTGTTGAGCCTTATTGATGGTGAAAATTCTCCGTTTTTTAGTTATAAAGAAAGGTTTGAAGATCCTGATTATAGTTTGTTTCATAATGCGCCGCTTCTTGTTATTGTATACGCAACTAATCCTGATATAAGTGCTGCTATGGATTGTAGTATGGCGGCTTATACTATTATGTTAAACGCAACAAATTTAAACCTTGCAAGCTGTTGGATAGGTCTTAGCACTCCATATCTAAAAACAAAGGATGCTGTGAATAGATTTGCCCTTCCGTCTGTCGAATATGTACCAATAGCTCCTTTAGCTATTGGTTATCCAAAGTTTCCTATTGACAAATTACCTGCAGCGGAAAAAAAGCCGCCTATCATTTTGTGAGATTTTTTGATAGTCTTTCCTCTTTATAAATATAAGATGAAAATAATAAGGGTACACTATTTTTAAATATATATTGTGGTCTATGCTTAAGGCAGATAGGATATTCAAGGATTATCTTCTACATATGGCTCAGGTTCGCTTTTCATGTGGACATTAGGTCTCCACCTATCATGAAACCATAACCACTGCATCGGGTGATTTTTTATAATTTCAGAGATGGCATCAGCAAGCTGTTGAGTAACACGGTGAATATCTGCATCTGCATTTCCTGTTTGTTCAATTGAAATTTCAGGCATAGCGATGATTTCAAAAACATCGTTTGGTTGTCGAATCGCGAATGTCGGAACTATTGGCGCTCCGCTTCGAAGAGCTATTGCTGCAGGTCCTACAGCCATACGGGCTTTGTGGCCTAAAAAATCAATAACTATTCCGTGCATGTCATGTTGATCAGGGAGAATACCTATGCCGCGCCCTTCTTTTAACGCTCGCATAACCGGAAGCAAGTTTTTATTTGGATACATCCTCCTTAGAGAACGTTGCTCACGTGTTTGATGCATAAAGTTGGCTGTAGCTTTTAATTCCGGATCCCGTGCGATAGCGTCAACGATAAACCCTTCGTAGTTATATCTTGCGCTCATAATTTCCCAGTTGCCAAAATGAGCGGTCAGCAAAAGAACACCCTTTCCTTTGGTATATGCTTTTTTGACTATATCTAAAGAGTCGCCGGAAAAATAAGTCCGTCTTAATAGTTCATCATCAGTCATGTATGGGAGACGTAGAAATTCAGAAGCTGATTTACCGAAGTTTTCAAGGTTTTTAAGCGCCATGGCTTCGATCTCTTTATCTGACTTCTCCGGGTAAATAAATTTTAAATTGCGAACAGCAACCGCTCCATATCCTTTGTCCATTTTATAGAAACATCTCCCCATGAAGATGCCGAACTTAGCGCTTTTTTTCTCGCCGGTAATTTTTACGATAAATGCGCATAGACGAAGAAGCATGTATCCTGCATAACGTTCAATCTGCTTTAAAAAGGTCGATTTTTTTTTCTTCCTTTCAATAGGCGGAATCATACGAATTTCATGTTCACTATGTTGTACTGTTGTTTCATTATTGCTCATAGATAAGTTTTACTTGACTCTCCGTTTTATGCTGTCGCTATGGGAAATAAGTTTTTCATGGTCAGCCATGGCTGTAATATCATCTTTATTGTTTCTTAACCATCTTTCGTTAGAAATAATGATAGAATTTCGTTTTAAAAAGTCCAACACACTAAGCCCGCTTGAAAATCTTGCGGAACGAGCTGTAGGAAGGATATGGTTAGGACCGGCAAAATAATCGCCTACAGCGACAGGTGAATATTTTCCGCATAGGATACTACCGGCGTTTTTAATATGCGGCAATAAGTCATCAAAGTTTTCAACAGCCAATTCAAGGTGTTCAGGCGCTAAAATATTAGCCATTTCAACGCCCTCTGATAAATCTTTCACTATAACAATAGCTCCACGCTCAGCAAGCGATTTTTTTAAATACTCCGTGCGAGGTGAGGTTGCAAGTTCGGTATTGATGGTTCGTATAATTTTTTCGGCATAATTTATATCCGGAGTTATAAGCACACTTTGCGAGTCAGTTCCATGTTCGCTCTGACTTAAAAAGTCTATGGCAATCCATTCCGGATCTACTGTACCGTCAGCCAGCACAACAACCTCGCTCGGTCCGTACATCCCATCAACTCCGACTATACCGTAAAGCGATTTTTTTGCGAGGGTGCCAAAGATATTTGCTGGTCCGACAATTTTATCAACACGGCGAAAAGTATATGTTCCAATGCCAAATGCCGTCATCGCAACAGCACCACCAAGTTTATATATTTCGTCTATACCGACTATTTTTGCTGCGGCGAGTACTCCTTGCGGCATATCGCCGTCTTCTCTTGCCGGTCCGGAAACTATAATATTTTTAACTCCGGCAACTTTTGCTGTTATTGTGCTCATTAAGAGAGAGGAGGGGATAGAAGCTTTTCTGGTAGGAACGTAACACATCACGCTGTCATAAGGTATATAGCGGTTTCCAAGAGTGAGCCCATCCTGAAATTCGTCCATAAAGCCGGACGGCATTTGAGCCTCATGATACGCGGCTATATTTTCCGCGGCATGTTCCATAGCTTTCAGTAGTTTTTTATCGGTAGCCAGTACCGCACGTTCAATCTCTTTATCGGTAACTTTTATGTTATCAAGGTCAGCAGATGCATAGTCAAATTGTCTGGTATATCTCAGTACAGCTTCATCGCCGTTTCTCTTAATATCAAGAACTATAGCGTCAACTATCTCTTGAATTTTCTGGGTATCTTCAGGAGCCGGTAAAAGTTCTTTATTAATATCTTCCAATGAATATTTTGTTGTATTGAAAAACCTAAGCATTAAGTCCTCGCTGCTTTTTTATTGTTTAATCTAAACTTCCATTATGTCAGCTACTTTTTTCGTGTGAACGTCATCAATATTCTTTATATATTGGTCGGTCAATTTCTGCACTTTTTCCTGTGCTGTTTTTGATTCGTCTTCAGAGAACAGTTTTTGTTTCTCTTCTTTTTTTATGTGGTCAATGGCGTCTCTGCGGATATTTCGGATCGCCACTTTCCCGTCTTCTCCTTTTTTATCGGCAACTTTCACATATTCTTTTCTTCTATCTTCTGTTAAAGCTGGAAGAGCGAGACGGATTACCGTGCCGTCATTAGAAGGGTTTAGACTCAAGTCTGAGTTTAAGATTGATTTACTTATATCACTAATCATGCCTTTGTCCCAAGGTGTTATCAAAATAGACCTTGGTTCTGGAGTGGTAATGTTCGATACTTGGCTGAGCGGAGTCGGTGTACCGTAGTAATCAACGCTTATCCCGTCAAGCATAGCAGGGTTTGCCCTACCTGTGCGGATATGAGTAAATTCATTTTCTGTAGAAGATACTGCTTTTTTCATGTGCTCTTCTGCATTTGTTAAAATATCTGAGATAGGCATATATTTTTCTCCTTCAAAGTTTTTTTATGATAATAGTTGCCTAAAGTATATTTGTTTGTTATAGCGTTATATTTATCAGTTGATTTATGATGAATTATCGGATAGTGCTTCCTATTTCCTCTCCTTTAATCGCTTTCATTAGGTTTCCCTTTTTATGCATATCAAGGACGAGAAGAGGTATTTTATTTTCCATACTGAGCGATATAGCGGTTGCATCCATAATTTTCAATCCTTTGCTGAGAGCCTCCATATATGAAAGGTTCGGCAACAATTTTGCGTCAGTATGTTCGTTTGGATTTTTGTCATAAACACCGTCAACATTTGTGGCTTTGATAATAGCCTCAGCGCCAATCTCAGCAGCGCGAAGAGCGGCAGCTGTATCTGTTGTAAAATAAGGATTTCCAGTTCCTGCCGCAAATATAACTATCCGTCCTTTTTCGAGATGGCGTACAGCTCGGCGGCGAATATATGGTTCGGCAACTTCCTTCATCTCTATAGCAGAGAGCACACGGGTTTGTATTCCTGTTTTTTCGAGTGCGTCCTGCATGGCAAGGGCATTCAAGACACTGGCCATCATTCCCATATAGTCTGCGGTAGTTCTCTCTATTGCGCCACTTTTTGCTCCGGTTCGCGCGCGAAAGATATTACCGCCTCCGATAACTAGTCCTATGCTTACTCCAAGAGCGTGTATTTCTTTTAATTCTTGAGCCATATCAGTCACGATGTCCGGATCTATACCATATTTTTTTTCTCCGGCAAGCGCTTCGCCTGATAATTTTAACAATACTTTTTTATATTTTGTCATTCTTAATTTTATATCCTGATAATTTTGTTATACAAGTCTGTAAAATATTTTACCTTATTATATTATAACTAAAAAACTCTTTTATGTAAAGTGAATTTTAAAAAAGCCCGTATAAAAATGAAGAGAAAAGTTAAAAATGTAACACGTTTTGTTGATTGCAATTGACAAATATTAAAAATAGTATTATCATTATTCTTGTGACAAAGATAATTTCATCGGTAACATTTTCTGATATCGCTCGTATTGTAGAGTTAGATCGCGCGAGTTTTCCTGATCCTTGGAGCGTTGACAGTTATATAAGTGAAGTGAAAAATCCATGTTCTGTTTATCTCGCTTATCACGTTGGCGGATATATCGTGGCTTTTTCAGGTTTGTGGATTGACGAAGATTGCCACTTAGTGACTATTTGTACAGATTTAAAATATAGACGGCAAGGTATTGGTGAGGAATTGTTGAGTGAAAATATTAAAGTTGCTTCTTTTAGAGGTGGCAAGACAATGTCACTTGAAGTGAGAGAAAAAAATATTCCGGCCAGAGCACTATATGAAAAATTTGGTTTTTTACAAGTAGGGTTTCGTCCTAATTATTATCATGATAATGGTGATAATGCCATAATTTACTTGCTTGAATTATTGTGAGTTGCTTAAAAAGCCAATCTTAAATAGTATAAAATCAACAGTTGATTAAATATAAGCATGCATTAATATTTTTGTAATGAAGTAAAAAATGGAGCCTCCTGTCGGATTCGAACCGACGACCTGCTGATTACAAGTCAGCTGCTCTGGCCAGCTGAGCTAAAGAGGCTCGTTGAATTTAACGCAAAAAAAGTATATCAGATTTTTAAAATTTTGTCAAGAGGTTTTTTAAGATATTTTTATTGTTTTGTGTAAAATAGATTAAAGATATTTTGGAGGAAAAATATATGATTATAGGTTTAGCTCATGTTTGCTATACAGTAAGCGACATTGAAAAGGCGATTGAGTTTTATACTGATGCTATCGGATTTACTCATGCGTTTGATTTTGAAAATGATGACGGTGTTAGAACGGGAGCTTATTTAAAAGCCGGCAAAGGTAGAACATTTATTGAACTTTTTCAGGCAGGAGTAGATGGAAAAGTTGTTGAAAACATTGTTGGGTACCAACATATTTCTATTGAAGTTGAGGATGTCAGAGAAACTAAGGAAGAGTTTGAAAACAAGGGATTGTCTTGTACAGAACCTTATTTTGCGTCTGATAACGCTTGGCAGATATGGACTGAAGATCCGGACGGAAACAAGATAGAAATTCATCAATACACGTCGGAAAGCAAGCAGACACCATTTGTTGATAAATTTTAGCTTTCATTGTTAATTCAGCATTATTAACAGAATCATCATTTGCAATTTTTTTAAATTGGCAAATGATGGTTCTGTTAGTAGTCAATGATTTTTTCTATTTTAGAGTAAAATGACAAAAATCAACCATGGTACTTTTTACTGATCTCAAGACCGCGTTCTAAAAAATAACACTCAGTCTGATAGTCCACCATCGGGGATTCTGTGTGGTCGGAATGCAGGATATAACTTCCTCCGTTTTTCAATACGTAGTCAACTTTTTCAAGCTCTTTATCTATCCATGTTTTATCATTTGCCTCCAACGATCTGGCATCAATATTTCCGTAAAAAGCTATTTGGTTGCCGAATTTATCATATAAAGTAGGCATGTCCATACCTGCCTTTACCTCCATTGCCTGTAAGCAATCTATTCCTGATTCGATCATACCGGCAAGTAACGGCTCAACATATCCGCATGAGTGCATAATTACAGGGCAGCCAAGAGAATGAGCATAATCGCAGACAAGTTTATGACCGGGCATCATTATCTCACGGTACATATCCGGCGACATAAACGGTCTTTGTTTAAATCCTAAATCCTCATAAACAAAAAATCCATCAGGTTTTCCGGCTTCAGCAAACAATTCCTCAAGATGGTTTACTATCATATGACCTAATGTCATAACCATATCTTTTATCCAGTCAGGGTCTAAAGCCATACCCATTAACATGTTTTCATGACCGGTGATACCATGCATTATCTCAAACTGTACTATCCCTGACCACATAAAAAATCTGTCTTCAGCCTTTGCCTTTACTTTTTGTTCGGAATAGTTAGCGGCGTTATATCTTCTTTTATCTATGCCTGTGTAAAAGTGTTTGATGTCTTCCCAGCCACTTCTGTCTTTCACTGTAAAGTCAACATGTTCAGGAGTAGAGTCATGAAGTTTATGGCGTCGGAGTTTTGCTCCGTTCCCGTCCAGTATTAATATAGTTTCTTCTGTCTCCTCCAAAACAACTTGTTCAAAATCGATGTCTGCCGTGGTATTAAACCACCCTGATTCACGTAAATCAAAATCAAAGTGATCTACTATATCTTCGTCTATTTTTACATGTCCTTCTTCGGCCCACCTTTTCCACGTATCTCCCCACGGGGAAACTTTATAACTTATCCTGTCAACTGGTTTTCTTTCCAAGGTCGCTTTCATGCGCTCATAACCGGTCATTGCCATATTTTTTATCTCCTATACTATATGTAGAATTAGTATAACTTAAAATCATAAAATAATCAATACTTTAAACAGATTTTTTTAAATTAATTTCGATGTTTGGGGAAGGTTAAAAATGAATTAGAGTGAATGATAATATTGCTGTCATAAGTATTATTATATAACTTTTACCAAGTTAAGGAAGATATTGTTATCATGTACCGCACTACTTTTACAAAGGAAATCTCATTGTCATTTCTATAGTAGATAGAGTCTGTTAACACAATTGTTTTTTTTATCTTATAATATGTTATAATTATATTTATGAAAATAACAGAAGAGCAATACAACATGATAGTCAATTATCTTCCCCGC